>Ga0315549_1000336_pt1 | contig 57430 bp, 47 predicted proteins | sample SalMarSW160200MG_FD_203101 | JGI IMG/M metagenome (GOLD analysis project Ga0315549, IMG submission 203101) | Salt marsh sediment microbial communities from the Plum Island Ecosystem LTER, Massachusetts, United States - Salt Marsh Sediment SW1601-200 ...
CCATCGGTAATAGTCAATGGAGACTATAGTTTTACAGCCTCTCTAACCTCTGCCATGGTCCGGAGCGCAACACGTCGTGCTTTTTCGCATCCGTCCGTAATGATGTCGTCGACAAGTTGTGGCCGGGCTTCGTAATATGCTCTTTTTTCACGCATCGGCTCTAAAGCTTTTATGAGATTTTGAGACATTATTTTCTTGCATTCAACGCAGCCGATTTCTGCGGTGCGGCACTCTTTGTTTATTCTGTCCACGGTTTTACTATCACTGTAAATCTTGTGAAATTCGTAGACATTACATACATCAGGATCGCCTGGGTCGCTTTTCCTGGCGCGCTGGGGATCGGTCAGCATTTTGGAAACCATGGCAGCTATTTGATCAGAGCTGTCTGAAAAATAGATGGCGTTGTTGTAACTTTTGCTCATTTTGCGGCGGTCAATGCCGAGTATTTTGGGTGTTTCGGTCAAAATCGATTCCGGTTCAGGGAATACTTCACCATAAAAATAGTTGAATCTTCTGGCGATTTCCCGCGTAATTTCAACATGGGGAACCTGATCCACGCCCACAGGAACCCCGTGGGCCTTATACATGATAATATCGGCCGCCTGCAAGACCGGATATCCGAGAAAACCAAAAGTGGAAAGGTCTTTGTTGGAGAGCTGAACAATCTGATCCTTGTAGGTGGGATTTCGCTCCAGCCACGGCACGGGTGTTATCATAGAAAGGATAAGAAAGAGTTCCGCATGTTCTTTGATATGTGATTGAATAAAAAGGGTGCTTTTCTCAGGCGAGAGTCCTACGCTCAACCAGTCTATTAACATATTGCGGATATATCCTGAAATAGAGCCGGTATCTTCATAATCGCTGGTTAAGGCATGCCAGTCGGCGATGAAGAAAAAACAGTCATACTGTTCCTGCATCTTTACCCAGTTTGCAAGGGCACCATGCAGATTTCCAAGGTGAAGGGGTCCTGTAGGACGCATCCCGCTGAGTATCCTTTTCTTTTCAGCCATATAGAATCTCCTATGGTTAAAATTTTCGCCTTTCTTGGTCTTGAACCCCGGTTAAATATGAAATACGGATTTAACTGGGCAGGCAAAATTGAACATTTTTCAAAGGTCTCTCTTAAATCTCAACATCCGGCTACCTTCCTATGAGAATATTTAACATGGGGGTCAAAAAAAATGCCATAAACCTACCGACAAGATTTGTTAGAAGCAAGAAAATAATTATTATCATGCCGAATCGTTCAATACGGGCATAATGCAGCCTTAAGGAATCCGGCAGAAACATAGCGAGTATTTTGCTCCCGTCCAAAGGCGGGATTGGGATCAGGTTGAATATTGCAAGAACCAGATTAATCACCACGCTGTAAAAAAGCATATGGTAGAAATCCATGATAAAGGGTCTGAATATGGACCCGTTCCATAACCATTGAAAATGGACAATGGCTTGAAAGAGCACACCAGAAACAATGGCCAGGGCGAAATTAGCCAGAACACCGGCCGATGCCACATAAATCGTACTTTTGCGGCTATCGCGAAAATTGGAAAAGTTAACCGGCACAGGCTTGGCATAACCAAAAATGACCGGAGAACCTGTCAAGTTCAATATAAGCGGCAGGAGTAACGACCCTACAAAATCGAGATGTTTGATTGGATTTAAGGTCAGTCTTCCGGCTAAAAGAGCGGTATTATCTCCCATACGGAGCGCCAGATAGCCGTGTGCCACCTCATGAATGGTTACGGCGAAAAGGAGCGGAACGATCATTACAACAATTTGATTCAGATCTAAATTAGCGAACATAGTCTTTCACAAAATCGAGTTCATCATTGCGTGTTTTAATCTGACCGTTTAATTTGCCATCCAGGACGGCCTGAAGGATTTCCCGGTAAATCGGACCGGGTTCAAGTCCCATTTTTTTCAAATCCTTGCCTTTTACCGATGTATCAATATGTCTCAGTCGGGTAAAGTAATTGGAGATGGATCTCTTTACCCTTTTGTGTTCGGTGGCGGCCATCATGTACAGGATCAGTTCGATTCTGAAAACGGCAAGTCGTTTGTAGATAGTGCTGTTTTTTGTCGGGAGATTTCGTTCAATCCATAAAATAGACCTGTCAGCCTCGAAACGTTCCTTACAGAAAATTTTTTTGTATCGTGGCGCGAGTTCAATTCGCATGCTGATTTCATCGGCGGTTTCTTTATCGCAGTGCCTTGTAAGCGCCAGAAAATAAACGGCCCATTTCATATACGGTTCTTCCAGAAAAAGCAAATCATGCCAGGATAGCACCTTTTTAACTGAATTAAATAATGAAATCATATAATTGTTTAATTCTATAGAAGGATGGACAACATTCAGGAGATTATATTCATCCAGCCTTTTGATGGCGGCCAGGGGGGTTTCTTCTTCTAGAATCTGACGCAGTTCGGCAAATACCCTCCGGCCGCTGAGGCGCTTGAAAAAATCCATTTTTACGGCATTTTCAATAAGACCCGAAGTCAGTTTCCCGATGGAAAAACCGAAACGTTGTTCGAATCTTATCGCGCGGAAGACCCGGGTCGGATCCTCAACAAAACTCAAATTGTGTAACACCCTGATAGATTTTTCCTTAATGTCCTTCTGGGCTGCAAAAAAATCGATCAATAGGCCGAATTTATTTGGGTTGAGCTGGATGGCCAGGGTGTTGATAGTGAAGTCCCGTCTAAAGAGGTCGAGTTTTATCGAACTCATCTCCACAATGGGAAGGGCCGCCGGGAACTTGTAGTATTCCATTCTGGCAGAAGCCACATCAATTTTAAAACCGTCCGGGAAGATAATTACCGCGGTGCCGAACTTTTCGTAGGAGTGAATACGGGCATCGACCATTTTTACATATTGTTTTGCAAATGCAATGCCGTTGCCTTCGATGACAATGTCTAGATCTTCATTGGTTCGGTACAGAAACAGATCGCGCACAAATCCGCCCACAACGTAAGCATTGTAACCTAATTCGTCAGCTTTTTCGCCGATGACCTGAAGCATGTCGAAAATACGAGGGGAAAGGCGTTCTTTCATGAACTTAAGGATGTTTCTGGTCCTGGCGTGGACAGGTTCCTTGAGCAGGTCCGGAGAGCCTGGGGAACTAAGTTTGGATTCCCCCACCAGAATGTTAAGCAAATCGGTGCGCGTAATAACACCGGTTATGATGCCATTGTCGATGACAGGAAGAATGCGTTGATTGTTCTCTATAATTTTTTCCTGAATTTCCACAAGTTCGGCATCGGAAGCCACCGAAGCAAGTTCGGTTGTCATATATTCTTTGACCGGTATGTCTTCCAGCCCGTGGTACACTGTTTTTTCAATAATCTGGCGCGTTATAAACCCGAGAAGGTCTTCTGTACCGTTGTGCTTTTGGGTAACTAGGAGGGCGTTTATGTTGTAACGTGTGAGAAGATTGCCGGCTTCTTTGCAGGAAACATCGTCGCCTATCCTAATGACCGGAAATGACATTAAGTCTTTTGCCCGGTTCCTGGACCTGATTTTACTGTAGAGGATTTCCGTAAGCTTTTGCTCAATCTGGGCAAGTGTTTTACCTTTGATGCTCGCGGCGGCCGCAAAGGTATGTCCCCCTCCGCCAAGGGGGGTGACAATCGCTCCCACATCGACCTCGGGTATTTTGCTTCGGGCCACGACGTACATTTTGTCTCCCATTCGCGCGATGGCAAAAATGGCATTGAGGTTTTCCATCTTAACCATTTTTTGGACCAGGAAAGCGAAATCCGACACATAATTGTCGGTGGATACGGTTGTAATTACAATTTCGATGCCGTTGATATTGTAACGGGTTGCAGCTTGGATCATGTCGTTCAAAAGCCCCACCTGTTCCGGACTTATCTCTCTTGAGATCAGATTTGAGACCATGTTTAAATTTGCTCCTTTTGAAAGGAGAAAGGCGGCGGCTTTAAAATCTTTTTCGGTGGTGGACGGGAAGGTAAAAGAACCGGTATCTTCGTATATTCCGAGACACATAATGGTGGCTTCATCCGGAGAAATGTCGATACCCTTATCCTTTATGATTTCCGTAAGGATGCTGACAGTGGCGCCGGTTAAGCAATGAACCTCGTAATCACCCTTGATATCGTTATCCATGTGAGGGTGATGATCGTAAATGTGTATATCGATGTCCGGCCGGTCGAGTATGGCTGCAAATTTCCCGATACGGCTTGGCTGTTTGGTATCCACCAGAACCAGTCGTTTGAGATTTAACAGGTCGACATCTTTAATGTTGACCATGTTAAAGAGATAGACCATAGACTTGATAAAGAAGTTTCTTAAATTTTTTTCCTGGGAACCGGGGAAAACCACAAGTGCATCGGGATAGAGCTTCTGAGCTGCAAGCATGGATCCCAAAGCGTCAAAGTCGGCATTAATGTGGGAAGTAATAATCGTAAGATCTTTTTTGTTATGTTCGGGTTTTTTTGTCATTATCCTATATCATTTGACGAGACCTTTGCAAAACGCCCCTTTTTGCTCAATTTCTGCGTCCCCGCTGAGCGGGATTTGTCAACAGGCTCAAATTTTAACCCGCCACCGAACTTTGGCGAGTTAATCCTCGAAATACTCAATGTATTCCTGCCTGCCCCGTAGGTCCGGCAGATCGTACTGGGGTGGTTAAAATTATCGCCTTTCTTGAACTTAAACAAAAATTGACATTTTTCAAAGGTCTCTTGACTTCTTGAAAAATATACAACTTGCTGTAAATTAAGCAGCAATTCTAATATTCAAATTGTGATCCGCCCGCAAATGCCTATATGCCCAAAAAAACCTTAAGCCGGTCTCAGCGATGAGGCCGGCAATGGGAAACGACGTTTTTCCCGGAAGGCTATGGCAGGCTTTAGTCTGCTTTTATACCCTAAATGATCGTAAACAAAATGGGACAAATATTTTATGTGTTTGATTTATTATGCATTTTAGTGGATTCAGATGCATTTTCATAACTCTTCTATAAATGAGATATAGATTTATTTAAAAATCCCATTTTGTTTACCCCTTGGGAAAGCCGATGATACCCTATCTTCTTCGTTATCAAGGGCTCGCAGTAGATGACTACGGCTTCGCCCTTGATGCCTCAAATCTGGGGCATCCTCGACTTTCGCTCATTTAGGGTTATAGTTTATCAGGGTTGAGTGCTAAAATAAAGATTTACATATATAGGCGAGTTTATCAAGCTGTATCATAAAGATTTTATATTAATTCAGCGAATATGTTGTTGTTTGGTGTACTTTATGATATTGGCTGACACGAGGATATACGGAGACCTTTGCAAAACGCCCCCTTTTGCCCAATCCCGGCGTCCCCGCTGAGCGGGAAATGATTTACTATAAACCACGTATTGTCTCCATTAAAAGAGAGGAATGATCATGGCAGTCTATTTGTGGAGTGGAAAGAACAGGCAGAATAAGAAACAGAAAGGTGAGATGGAAGCCCCCACTGAAGAAGCTGTAAACTCCGAATTGATCAGGCGTAATATAACTCCTTCCAAGATTAAGAAAAAACCCAAAGACCTTTTTGAAAACATTTCTTTCATGCAACCCAAGATAAAACAGAAAGATATAATAATTTTTTGTCGGCAATTTTCTACTATGATCGATGCGGGTCTTCCAATAATCCAGTGCCTCGATATTCTATATGCACAGCATGAAAACAAAACATTTAAAAATATGTTGAGGGAGATTAAACAGAATGTAGAGAGTGGGCAAACCTTTGCGGAAGCATTGAAAAAGTACCCAAAACAGTTTGACGATCTTTTTATAAACATGATTTCAGCCGGTGAAGCCGGCGGTATCCTTGATACGATCTTAAGACGCCTTTCTGCTTATTTGGAGAAAGCTGCAAGGCTTAAATCCCAGATAAAAGGGGCTATGACTTACCCGGCTGTAACTATGGTGATCGCTGTACTCGTTGTTGCAATCATCATGGTTTTTGTTATTCCTGTGTTTGAGGATATGTTTAAGGGGATGGGCGGCGCCCTTCCGGTCCCCACACAAATTGTTGTAAATATGAGCAGGTTTGTCAAATCAAACATTCTTTATATCATTGCCGGCATAGTTTTGGCAATATTTGTAATCAGAAGGTTTTATAAAAGCGCAAGAGGACAAGCCTTAATGGACGACCTTATTCTCAAATTGCCGCTATTCGGGCTTTTAATTCGTAAAGCCTCAGTAGCTAAATTTACACGGACCATGGGAACAATGCTTGCCAGCGGTGTGGCGATTTTAGACGCGCTTGAGATTGTTGCCAAAACAGCAGGTAACAAAACAATTGAAAATGCTGTGTACGAAACTCGGTCCGCCATTGCTGAAGGCCGTACAATGTCCGATCCTCTTTCCGAAAGTGGCGTTTTTCCGTCTATGGTATGCCAGATGATTGCTGTCGGTGAATCTACCGGTGCACTTGATACCATGTTAAATAAGATCGCCGATTTTTACGACGAAGAGGTCGACCAGACGGTGGAAAACATGACTTCGTTGATAGAGCCGATTATGCTGGTATTTCTGGGTGGTGTTATCGGCGGTCTGGTTGTATCCATGTATCTGCCCATATTCAAAATGGCGGCTGCCTTTGGTTAACCCGTGAACCTTTGGGTTTCGCTTCACCCTAATTGTAATGTTGAAATAATTGCTCAAGTTAGTTCGCTTCGCCCCGCCTGCCATTGCAAGCTCGCCCGCCAGCTGAGCCCGCCCGGCATTCGCCTAAGGCACAGCCCATAGCGGACGGGCCCGCCTGCCACTGCGAGGCACGAGCGGGCAGGCAAGGCGAGGTGGCCTGGGGCACGAGCGGGCAGGTCACAATTGGAATGTTGAATAATGGAATACTGGAGTAATGGGTTTTGGAAAAACGGTAAAATGGGTTATTGATAAAATCTATCTTGACAGGGTAGTTAAAAATTCCATCAATAATAAAATTTCTTTAAAAACCAACATTCCACTATTCCATCATTCCATTATTTTTACCCCGCCTGCCCCGTAGCTCCGGCAGATGGTACTGGGGTGAAACTTTTTTTCTATTTCACTGGGGCCATGTTCGAGTTAAAAATATAAGCCTAAAAAAGACCTTTATTTTCAATAAATTGTATCATTTCCGAGATGCTCCCTCTAGTAGGATAGATTTTTCGAGACATATATTATGCCCGATTACTCAAACAAGCCCGAAGATGATTTATATCATAAGCTTGAATGGGTTATGTTTTTACGGGTCGTTTTTACTTCACTGTTGCTGGGATCGACTATTATTCTGCAATTCAGTAAAAAACCTTTCCCTCTAACGGGGCCCCTCCTAATTTTTTATGGACTTATCGTTACAATTTTCCTGCTTTCTTTTTGCTACGCTTTAATTTTTAAACATATAAAGCGGAAACTTATCTTTGCTTATATACAGATTGGGATCGACACCTTTGCCGTAACAATAATAATTTTTGTTACCGGCAGTTTTGCAAGCATTTTTTCATTTCTTTATCTGGTAGTTATTATCTATTCGAGCATGCTTCTATTCAGGAAAGGAAGCATGGTCATGGCCGTGCTTTGCAGTATCCAGTACGGCATCCTGATCGATCTTGAATACTACGGTATTATCAATCCTTTTAGCATGAATGGAGGTAATGCCATCGGTAGTTATGCCTGGAGCCAAGTGCTTTTCAAGGTAGTGATTACCATGGTGGCCTGTTTTGCCGTTGCTTTCCTGAGCGGTTTTCTGTCGGAACAGTTGAGAAGGACAAGAAACAAGCTTTCGGCCCTTGAGGATCGAATTAAACGCGTGGAGAAGATGGCCTACATGGGTGAAATGGCGGCCGGCATAACTCATGAGATTAGAAATCCTCTGGCTTCTCTTTCAGGTTCAATCCAGATTTTAAGAAAAGAAGTTCCGTATGACCCCGAACATGACAAACTGATGCAGATCGTTTTGCGTGAGACAGACAGGTTGAGCGCCCTGGTGAACAATTTTCTTTTGTTCGCAAAACCGCCTGCAGGTAAAATCGAAAAGATAGAACTCGAAAGCGCCCTGACAGAGACCGTCAAACTATTTGAAAAGGACAAAGCCGGTACCGGCAAAGTTAAAATTACAAGCGAGTTCTCCTCAAATATCTGGATTGAAATGGATCCGGTGCATTTGCGCCAGGTGATCTGGAATCTACTTTTAAATGCTGCTGAGGCTATTGAGGGTGAAGGACTTGTCGGGATTAAAACGTATCCTTTAAAGCACAATTATGCAGGTATCGAGATCAGCGACAATGGCTGTGGCATTTCAGACGGGTATATGCAGTCGATTTTTGATCCATTTTTCACAACAAAATCCAATGGTACAGGTCTCGGACTTTCTATTGTCCACAGCATACTCGAATCCTACGATACATGGCTTGACGTTGAGAGCAAAGTAGATCGGGGAACCAAGTTTTCCTTTAAATTAAAGCGAAGAGACCCGCCAACTTAATCTTGACACCTATTTTTAAATGGGTTAGCAAAATAAGTTTAATCTTTTGAAAAATTAAATCCTAATGGACAAAAAAAGCGATATCATTGAGAAACGAAAAAAGAAACTTTTAGAGTTAAAAAAAAACAATATTGATCTATATCCCAATGATTTTGTTGTCTTGCATACGGTAAGCGACATCAAAAATGCCGTAAAAGATGCACCGGATTCACTTACCGAGGACGGGCCTGTTTTTGTTGTCGCCGGCCGTATGATGGCCATAAACAGGTTTGGCAAGGCATCCTTTATCAGGTTCAGGGATCGAACCGGACAGCTTCAGGCATATGTGAGAAAAGACAATATAGGCGAAAAAGCCTATAATCTATTTAAACAGCTCGATATCGGTGATTTCGTCGGACTAAAGGGCGGAATGTTCAAGACGAGAACAGGAGAATGGACACTTATGGTCAAGGAATTAAAGCTCGTCTGCAAGTCAGCAAGACCGCTTCCGGAAAAATTTCACGGGCTTAAAGATCCGGAAAAGCGTTATCGTCGTCGCTACATCGATTTGACAATGAATTCAGATGTGCGGGATATTTTTACGAAACGTAGCAGGATCATTCAGGTCATACGTACATTTCTTCTTGCCCGGGATTTCCTTGAGGTGGAAACACCGATGATGCAGCCGGTTCCTGGTGGCGCCGAAGCCACACCATTTGTAACCCATCACAATGCATTGGGCATGGATCTGTTTTTACGCATAGCCCCTGAACTCTATTTAAAGCGTCTGATTATCGGAGGATTTGAAAGGGTTTTTGAGATTAATAGAAGTTTCAGAAATGAAGGGGTTTCAGCCCGTCACAATCCCGAATTTACCATGCTCGAATTGTACCAGGCATATGCCAGGTACGATGATCTGATGGACATGACCGAAAAGATGTTCTGCCATGTGGCCAGGGAGGTAACCGGGTCAACCTCGATACAATACCAGGGGAATACGATAGATTTAGGCGTCAAGTGGCGTCGAATATCCCTTGCTTCTGCCTTGGAGGAGTTTGGGGGCATTGACGCCGATTTGCTGGACCACCGGGAAGGTCTACTTGAATTCGCCGCTTCAAAACGGATCAAGGTTACAAATATCGGGCGTCTTGGAAAAATCATCACCAAGCTGTTTGATGTGCTGGTGGAACCAAAGCTTATCCAACCGACATTTATTACCGGGTACCCGGTAGAGGTTTCCCCGCTTTCCAGAAGGAGTGACACCGAGCCCGAACTTACGGATCGATTTGAGCTCTTCATCGCGGGTCATGAGATTGCCAATGGATTTTCGGAGCTTAATGATCCTGTTGATCAGAAAGAGAGATTTTTACAGCAGGTTGCAGACAGGGAAGCCGGCGACAAAGAGGCCCATTATATGGACAAAGATTACATCGAGGCCTTGGAGTACGGTATGCCCCCCACCGCCGGAGAGGGAATAGGGATTGACCGGCTTACCATGCTGTTCACCGATTCCGCTTCAATCCGGGAGGTTATTCTTTTCCCGCACATGAAACCTGCTGAAAAAGGTAATGGGTATTAGGTGATGGGTTATGGATAAAAAGGCCATAAATCTAATATCTATAACCAGTAACTCTTATGTCTTTTGAATATTTCATAGGCGGCCGCTATTTAAGGGCCAAACAAAAAGAGACCTTCATTTCGTTAATTACCATGCTTTCCATTGCCGGCGTGACTGTGGGCGTAATGGCATTGATCGTAGTAATAGCTGTAATGGCCGGATTTGAGTCCGATCTTAAGAACCGTATACTTGGGATTGAATCACACGTGGTGATCATGCGCCACGGTAATTCTTTTTCCGATTATCACAGAATATTATGCCAGGTTGTTAACACAAACGGAGTCGAAGCCGCCACGCCTTTTATTTACACCCAGATCATGCTCCGTTCATCGTCAGGAGTATCCGGGGCTGTTTTAAGAGGCATAGATCCGGAAACGGCCGGCAGGGTAATAAAGGTTATCGATCGTTCCGCTTTGCTGAATTTAGAAAAGATGCATCAGGGAAAGGACACTACCGGTTCTGTTCCCGGTGTAATTCTTGGCAAGGAGCTTGCCAAAAATCTGGGTTTGGGCATGGGTGATGCGGTCTACCTGATATCATCCCGGGGAATGATTTCTCCCATGGGATACTTGCCCGCTATGAAGCGTTTTCAGGTGGCGGGTTTGTTCGAATCGGGTATGTATGAATATGATGGATCCCTGGCTTACATCCATTTAAGCGACGCCCAAAAAATTTTGCACATGAAAGATTCCGTCACCGGTATCGAAGTCAGGGTAAATAATATCTATAACGCCAGGCATATCGCAGATAAGATAGTGGCTGACGTTGGATTTCCCTATTGGGCCAGGGACTGGATGCAGATGAATCAAAATCTGTTTTCCGCCCTTAAACTGGAAAAGACGGTGATGTTTATTATTCTGGCACTTATTGTTCTTGTGGCAGCATTTAACATTGCAAGCACTTTGATTATGATGGTGATGGGAAAGACCAGAGATATTGCCATATTAAAAGCCATGGGAGCTATGGATAGCAGCATCAGGAAGATTTTTATCTTCAAGGGAATGATCATCGGTTTCATGGGCACCTCGCTGGGTGTATGCCTTGGGTTTATCATGTGCAAATTGCTGGAGAAATATAAGTTTATCGAACTTCCGGGAGATGTGTATTATATCTCAACCCTTCCGGTACGACTTGAGGCTCTGGATGTTTTTATAATAGCCGCCGCTGCAATGGCGATTTGTTTTGTAGCGACACTCTATCCGGCACGCCAGGCCTCCAAACTCAACCCTGTTGAAGCGATCCGTTATGGTTAACTCCGAGAAAAACGACAAAAAGCCTGTTCCAGATCATTTTTTGTCGGTGAAAGGTCTATGTAAGAGTTTCGACACCAGCGGTACCCGTATTGATATCTTAAAGGGGGTTAACCTTGATTTGAACGCCGGAGAAACCCTGGCAATAGTCGGAGCGTCGGGTATCGGCAAGTCTACACTGCTTCACCTGCTGGGAGCACTCGACCGGCCTGATAGCGGAACGTATCTTTTCCAAGGTGAAGATATCTTTCTTCTTGATAATGCCAGGCTGGCACAATTTCGGAACGAGTCTTTAGGTTTTGTGTTTCAGTTTCATTATCTGCTTCCAGAGTTTTCCGCTCTTGAAAATGCCATGATGCCGGCATTGATTAAAGGGCTGGACAAACAAAAAGCCAGGGAGGCTGCAGAGGCGATTCTTGTCAGAGTAGGACTTAAAAACAGATTAAATTTCAGAGTCGGAAAGCTTTCAGGGGGTGAACTCCAACGGGTTGCGCTTGCCAGAGCCCTTGTTCTCGATCCGGTTATACTTCTGGCCGATGAACCCTCGGGTAATCTTGATAAGGGAAGCAGCGAGCGTGTCCATCGTCTGCTTTTGGAGTTGAACAATGAGTTTTGCATGACTCTGATAGTGGTGACACATAACATGGAACTTGCATCTTACATGTCACATAGCATGACGATTGTCGACGGACAGCTGGTAAAATTTTGAGTTTATGGATCTGAGGATTGGGGCAATTAGGAGTTCTATGTTAAGACGATTATGTTTGATTATTATCGCAATACTATGCTTTTTACCGAACACGGCGCATACTTTAGAAACAGTACGGGTGGCGGTATTACCATTTGAAGTGCATGCGGTTAAAGATTTTTCATATATGCAAACCGAAATTTCGGATAGGATCAAAAAAGACCTCAAACAGGAAGGTGTCATTATACTGGAACCGGGAATTATTCCTGATTTTGCAGAGGAGAAAGGTACTGTAACTGTAGAAGGAATCCGGAATTTTGGTGTTAAAAGCGGTGCCGACTATGTTATCTGGGGCAGCTTGACATGGATCGGGCAAAAATTCATCCTGGTTGCAAAGATGATAGAATCTTTTGAAGAAGGGTCTGTCGGTATTTTTGTTAAAGAGGGCCGGAGCATAGAAAACTTGCTCGGAATCGTGAAGCAGCTCGTCCGGGATATGAGCATGAAACTTTTTAAGCGTGAAAAGGTTGCCAAAGTGCTTGTTGCCGGTAATAAGCGTATAGAGGCAGACGCTATCAAAAAGATTATAAAAACAAAGCCTGGCGACGTATATATTGCCAAAAGCCTTTCTCAAGACCTTAAGGCCGTATATTCGATGAAATATTTTGAAGATATCCGAATTGAGGCCGAGGAAAGCCCCCAAGGCAAGGTAATCATATTCAGGGTAAAGGAAAAACCGAGTATCCGGATTATACGTTTCCAGGGCAACAAGCTCTATAAGGATGACGAGATCAAAGAAAATTTAAGTATCCGTACAGGTTCAATACTGAATATTTTCAAGGTTCGCAGCAACATTAAACGGATAGAAGATCTTTATAAAGAAAAAAACTATCATAATGTAAAAGTTACTTACAATATTAGTCAGCTGGAAACTAATCAGGCTGACCTGGAATTCGTTATCCAAGAGGGTGAAAATATCCTGATAAGACATATCATATTTGAAGGGAACAATGCTTATACAGACAAAAAACTGAAAAAAATGATGGAAACGTCTGAAAAGGGGTTCTTTTCGTGGATGACCTCATCCGGAGAGCTGAACAGGGAAGATCTCGAACAGGATATCGCCAAACTTTCGGCTTTTTATTACAACAACGGTTATATCCAGGCCAGGGTAGGGGAACCGCAAATTGAATATCATGAGGACTGGATAAATATTACCATAAAAATTGATGAGGGGCCACGGTTCAAGGTCAATAACGTGGACATAACCGGTGACCTTATCTTATCCGAGGAGGAATTAAAGAAAAAACTAAAGATTACCAAGGAAACCTATTATAATCGTGATATCGTTCGTAACGATGTGCTGGCCCTTACGGATCTATATTCAGATGAGGGTTACGCCTACGCCGAAATAAATCCCAGGATTGACAAAAATTTCGATGAATTGACGGTTAATATTACATACGTTGTCGCGAAACGTAACCAGGCCTATTTTGAGAACATTGTTATCGGCGGGAACAAAAAGACCAGGGACAAGGTTATCCGGCGTGAACTAAAGGTTTATGAACAGGAACTTTTCAACGGTAAGGGGTTAAAACGGAGCGTCCGCAACCTTTACCGGCTCGATTATTTCGAGGATATTAAGGTTGACACCGTCAAGGGAAGTTCCGACGACAAAATGATTTTGAAAATCGATGTTACTGAAAAGCCCACAGGCACTTTATCTTTTGGCGCCGGTTTTAGCACCCAGGAAAATGTTTTTGGCATGGTCTCCATTGCTCAGAATAACCTATTTGGGCGTGGCCAGATCCTTGAACTTGACGCCCAACTCGGAGGGACGACAACTCTGTATAGACTGAATTTTACGGAACCCTGGCTGTTTGATATTCCTCTGTCGGCAAGATTTGATGTGTTTGACTGGAAGACCGATTATGATTCATACGACAGGGACAGCAGGGGAGGAGGTGTTAGGTTCAGCTATCCTATCTATAATTTTTTGCGGGCATCTATTGGTTATAATTTCGAAGTTTCAAATATAGATAATATCTCAGACGATGCTTCGGAATCGATTAAAGAACTGGAAGGCGAGAATACAACAAGCAGTATAACCACCTCCTTAGTTTACGACTCGAGGGACAGAAGATTTAATCCCACAAAAGGCTCTCGGCACAGTGTATCAGTGGAATATGCCGGCCTTGGCGGAGATATCGGCTTTACAAAATATCTGGGGGAAACCGGGTGGTACATACCTGTGTTCAAGGACATTGTAACTTTTCTGCACGGTGAAATCGGTTATGTCCAGGAAAACTCAAGCGGAATGCTCCCGGATTATGAACGGTTTTATCTGGGAGGCCTAAACTCATTGCGCGGGTATGACTGGCGAGACATTTACGTTTTAGATGAAAACGGCGATGAAATCGGGGGAAACAAATTTATACAATTTAATGCAGAACTCATATTTCCCCTCATGAAGAAGGAAGGGGTTGTTGGTCTTCTCTTTTATGATACGGGAAATGTTTATAATGACAGTGAAAGTATAGGCCTGGGTGGCCTGAGAAAAACCGCGGGATATGGTTTCAGATGGTATTCTCCCATGGGTCCTATCCGTCTTGAGAGAGGACACGTAATTGATAGCGAGGGATCAGGGGCACAGTGGGAATTTGGAATGGGTACCTCTTTTTGATAACTAGTGTCCATCCATAAATGGCATCTTTCGGCCCCCGGCGGCGTTCTCGCTCGTTTTCAATCCTCGAAATAGCGCGCTATGCCTGCGGTTGAAAACTCACTCGGGCCTTGCCGGAAACCAAAATCTACCATTTCTGGATGGACACTAACTATAAATGGTTAGGTGAGTTAGCAGTTCCAAAAAAAAACAGTTAGACTATCTTTAAAGGGGGAAAAAATGCGGACGTGTAAAGTGACTTTTGTGGCAACAATAATTTGTTTTTGTTTACTTGCTTCTTCTTATGGAGCGGATGTCGCCAAAATAGGTACTGTAGATTTTCAGAGAATTCTTAAGACATCGAGTGCCGGCAAAAAAGCAACGGCTGAAATCAATAAACGGGGAAAAAAGATAGAGGCTGATCTCAAGAAAAAGGGAGAAGAAATCGAAGCAACAAAAAATAAGCTTGAACGTGAAGCTCTGGTAATGAGTAGAGAGATGCGGGAAGAGAAAGAACGTGAAATAAGAATAAATATCAATGATTTTAAATCGTTGCAGAAAAGATATGTGGCTGAGTTCAAGGAGCAAGAAAAAAGACTTGTAGCCCGGATCCAGGAAGAAATTTTAAAAATTATTGCTGAAATGGGTAAAAAGGAAGGTTTTCTCCTTATTCTCGAAAAACGGGAGGCCGGAGTGATGTATTCCCCGAACACCATCGATATAACCGACCGGTTAATTCAGAAATACAATGCCAGTTTTGCCCGGGATGCTGAAAAGGATAAAAAAACTAAGAAAAAATAATCAAATCCCCTTGGTTAATTTAACATCTTGAAATATATGTAAATTAATGAATTTAAAGGGGTTTTAAGAAACTTGAATTTTTGCCCTATACATGAAATAATAAAGCGTTTGAATATTGGAATGATGTTTTTTAAAGGAAGTTTCCTGTTTTTTTATGTTTTTGTCAGGTACATTCTCCCAATAAACCATTGCATCAGTATCCCAAAACCCAGTATTCCAGTATTCCAACATTCTTCCGCTATATAGCGGGATGAGCGAAGCGAACTAAGTTCAAATGGAACTGTCACTGGCCAGGATAGCCGAAGTTGTCAACGGCGAGATAAAAGGAGATAAGAATAAAAATATTTGTGGTGTTGCGCCTTTTGATGATGCTGCCGGTGATGAAATAACGTTTGCCGGTAATGCAAAATTCTTAAAAAAGATTGATAAGACAAATGCCGGAGCGATTATTGTTCCACGCGATTTTCAAGCTTCTACAAAAAACATTCTACAGGTGGATAATCCCCAGCTTGCTTTTGCCGCGGTTTTGAACCTTTTTCATCCCCCTTTAAAACCGGAACCCGGTATAAGTTCGTACTCGTATATCGGAAAAAACTTTTTATGCGGCCGGGAAGCATCGATAGCTCCTTTTGCCGTGATTGGAAATAACGTCACTGTTGGTCATAGAATTGCGCTTTCTCCCAACGTGGTTATCGGCGACAACGTTGTCATCGGAAACGATGTTAGGATTTACCCCAATGTGACAATTCTTGAGCGCTGCACAATAGGAAACCGGGTGATAATACATGCCGGGACCGTTATCGGGAGTGACGGTTTCGGTTTTGCTCCCGACGGAAAAAAGTATTACAAGATTCCCCATACCGGTATTGTCCAAATAGATGATGATGTGGAAATTGGTGCGGGAAATACAATTGACAGAGCCACTTTTGGTAAAACCTGGATAAAAAGCGGAGTTAAGACAGATAACCTTGTTCACATTGCTCACAATGTGACCGTGGGTGAAAATAGTGTTCTTGTGGCCCAGGTCGGGATTTCAGGAAGCGTTACCATCGGGAAAAACGCCATACTGGCGGGACAGGCAGGGGTTGTAGGCCATCTGAATATCGGTGATAATGTAACCATTGGTGCTCAGGCCGGAGTTGCTAAATCTGTGTCTGGTGATGAAATTGTGTCAGGATCACCGGCAATACCTCATCGACTGTGGCTAAGAGTACAAAAGATTCTACCCAGGCTTCCGGAGCTTAAAAAGAAGCTGGAGGAAATCGAAAAAAGATTAAAGAAAATTGAGAGGTCGGAGAGGGAAAATGGAAAAAACGTTTGATATTCAAAAAATCATGAACTTATTACCTCACCGGTATCCGTTCATCATGATTGATCGCATACTTGAACTGGTTCCCGGCGAAAAGGTGGTTGCTCTTAAAAACATAACCATCAACGAACCTTTTTTCCAGGGTCATTTTCCTGGGAATCCGATTATGCCCGGAGTACTTATAATCGAAGCCATGGGCCAGGCCGGCGCTGTGCTGGCTGCTGAATCACTGCCCGAAGAAGAACAAGGTTCGCTGATATATTTTATGGGGATAAACAAGGTCAAATTTCGAAAACCGGTTGTTCCCGGAGATCAGATTATATTTGAGATAAAATTTTTAAAACAGCGGGCCAAGGTGTTCAAGATGTCCGGAATGGCCTTTGTTGATGAAAAATTGGTGGCTGAAGCTGAACTCATGGCCTCTTTTGGAGAAAAATAATGATACATGCAACTGCGATTGTAGATTCAAAGGCCGAACTGGACGCTAACGTGGAAGTCGGGCCATATTCCATTATCCGGCAAAATGTGTCTATCGGGGCCGGAACCGTTATCGGGCCCCACGTCATTATTGAACCATATGTTAACATCGGCCAGGATTGTCATATATTTCAGTATGCCGCCATAGGGGCTGCTCCCCAGTCGTTGAAATTTGGGGGTGAAAAAACCTATGTTAAGATCGGACGCGGCACTATTATACGAGAATTTGTCACGGTTCATAGGGGAACGGAATTCGGCGGGGGCCTCACTGAAGTCGGTGAAGAGAACTTTTTAATGGCCTATACCCATATTGCCCATGATTGTATCACCGGACAAAAAGTTATTTTTGCAAACAACGCAACACTCGCCGGGCATATTACTGTCAGTGATCATGCCACCATCGGCGGACTGGTGGCAATACACCAGTTTGTCAGGATCGGCAAGTATGCATACGTCGGGGGAAAATCAGCGGTGGTAAAAGATATCCCACCTTATGTGCTTGCAGCTGGTGACAGGGCAAAACTGCATGGCTTAAACAGTGTTGGGTTGAAACGCCACGGGTTTTCACAAGAGACATTATCCTTATTAAAAAAAGCCTACAGGATTATTTTCCGCATCGGGATTACTTTAAATGAGGCCATAGAAAGAGTCAAAGCGGAGGTGGAACAGACTCCTGAGGTGGTCAGCCTGATCGATTTTATACAATCTTCCCGGCGCGGGATTACAAGATGACCCATGACAAATGAATACTATGCGGATAGGACTTATTGCGGGGGGCGGCCAGTTCCCCATCATTTTTTCAAAAGTGGCAAAATCCAAAGGATTTGTCATTTATGCAATTGCTTATAATAATGAGACTGATCCCGGCCTGAAAGAGTATGTTGATACTATTGAATGGATCCATCTCGGGCAGATCAAACGTATTATAAAGTTTTTTAAAAAGAACGCAGTAAGCCAGGCGGTTATGATGGGGGCCATAACAAAGACCAGAATGTTTTCGGATGTCAGGCCTGATATCAAAGCCATTTCCCTTATTGCCGGTATGCGGCATACCCATGATGACGGGCTTTTAAGAGTCTTTGCCGGGGTTCTTGAAAAGGAGGGAATTAAAATAGAGGCTTCAACATGTCTGTTGCCGGATCTTCTGGCGCCAAAAGGCTGCTGGACAAAACGGAAACCAACTCAATCCGAGAAGAATGATATCGAACTCGGCTGGAGGATGGCCAAGGAGATCGGGCGTCTTGATATCGGCCAGTGCGTGGTGGTCGGAGGCGGGTCTGTTCTGGCGGTGGAGGCTATTGATGGAACCGATGCTACCATAATTCGGGGCGGAAAGCTTGGCAAAGGAACTGCTGTGGTTGTAAAAGTCTGCAAGCCCGACCAGGACATACGATTCGACATTCCTGCAATCGGTGTGCAAACAATTAAGACCATGTATGAAGCCGGAGCAGGAGTGCTTGTTATTGAAGCCGGAAAGGCGGTTGTTTTTGACCGGGAAGAGATGATCGAAATGGCGGACGAATATGGTATTGCCGTGGTTGCTATGGAAAAGTAAAGATTATGAAGAAATTGCGTGTGGGTGTTGTGGGTGCGGGTTATCTCGGGAGATTTCATGCTGAAAAGTATGCCCGAATGGATGACGTTGAACTTATCGGCGTTGTCGATATCAACAAATCCCAGGCCGAGGAGGTTGCCGGAAGGTTTAATACAAAGGCATATCCAACCCATCGACACCTTTTTGGAAAAGTCGATGCGGTCAGTATCGTTGTCCCTACACCGGCTCATTTTTCTGTTGCCAAGGATTTTTTGGGAAATAATATCGATGTGCTGATAGAAAAGCCGATGTCGGAAACCACTGAAGAGGCCGACGAACTCATCCGTTTTTCAAAATCGAAAAATCTTATTATCCAGGTTGGGCATCTTGAACGATTTAATCCGGCGGTTGTGGCCCTGCAGGATATTATTAAAAAGCCGATGTTCATTGAGTCCCATCGATTGAGTATTTACAAAGACCGGTGTACGGATGTGAGTGTTGTGCTCGATCTTATGATTCATGATATTGATATTATACTTAACTTTGTTCGGTCGGAAATCGTCGGTATCCATGCGGCAGGTGTTCCTGTAATTTCCGGACATGTTGATATTGCCAATGCACGTCTTGAGTTTAAAAGCGGGTGTGTCGCCAATGTTACAGCCAGTCGAATATCGACCAAAAATGAAAGGAAGATCAGGCTGTTTCAAAAAAATGCCTATATATCCGTCGATTTTGCAAATCAGGGAATTACCGTTATTCAGCAGAACGATAACATTGAAGGGGGGCTTATACCCGGCATGGAAATCAAACAGCTCAGTTTTGCAAAGGGTGATGCGCTGGAAGATGAATTAAAATCGTTTGTAAAAGCGGTAAAAAGACGTGAAGTTCCGGAGGTCACAGGGCAGATGGGACGTGATGCCTTAAAGATCGCTTTGAGCATTATGAAGCAGATTTGTGATACCAACAGTCGTTTTTTGCGTTAGCAATTGTATGAAACCGCTTTCAGATCAAAAATGTGTTATGATCATTGCGGGTGAAGCTTCCGGTGACCTTCACGGGTCACGGCTTGTAACCGCCATGCGCAAAAGAGACAATGCCCTGTTTTTCTGCGGCATTGGCGGACAGGCCCTTAAATCTGCGGGGGTCAAAATTTTATTTGATGCTTCAGAGCTTTCGGTTGTGGGGATAACCGAAGCCTTTTCCAAGATACCCAATCTGCTTAGAGGGATGGCTGTCGCCAAAAAGACCCTTAAAAAACTGCTTCCCGATCTTTTGATACTGATCGATTTTCCCGATTTTAACCTTAATGTGGCAGCCTTGGCCAAAAAGATTGGAATACCGGTGTTATATTACATCAGTCCACAGATTTGGGCATGGAGACCCGGCCGTGTAAAGAAGATCGGGAAGCTTGTGGATCATGTGGCGGTTATCCTGCCTTTTGAAGAAGACTTTTACAGAAAACATGAAATTCCGGTTACATTTGTGGGGCATCCTTTACTGGATACAAACCTTGATTATAAAAAAAAGGCTTTTGAAAATCCTGAAAATGATATTTCTGTCATAGGCCTTTTACCAGGTTCCCGCGATCGGGAAATTGCGCGGCACCTTCCTATAATGCTCGGTGCTGCCCAAATTTTGTTCAAAAGGATTAAGAACGTAAAATTTATCATTTCACTTGCACCTGGCGTGAAAAGAAAAACCGTGGAAGAAATCGTTAACAAACATAAGGGTGCTGCCGATTTTGAGATTGTATCCGGCCATGTAAGAAAAATCTTTGAAAGAAGCAGAGTTGTGGTTGCTGCATCCGGCACGGTTACTCTTGAATCCGCAATTTCCGGAACACCGATGGTAATTATTTACAAAGTGTCTTCCATAAGCTACTGGCTTGGAAGGGCAATGATACATGTCAAACATATCGGCCTGGTCAACCTCATTAGCGGCAAAAAGATTGTCCCCGAATTGCTTCAAGACCAGGCATCTCCTATCAGGATAGCAGACACGGTCTTCAATATGTTAAATGATGCTTCCGGCCTTGAAAGGTTAAGACACGAACTGATGAAAGTCAAAGATGCACTCGGCGGTCCGGGTGCCTCCGAACGCGTTGCTGATATAGCAGTTGGAATGTTGTATGATGCATGATAAAGATGCAAATGGTATAAATGCCCTTTTCTAAATATATTCGTTTTGAATATCATGAAAATATTATCAGAACCGATCATAAAAGACAGACACAGACGTTTGCTGTTGCTTATAAAGGATCAATGGCTCAGACTGTTTTTATCGATGATATGCATGCTGGTGATGGCTGGTGCAAGGTCCGCTATTCCTTTTTTAATAAAACCGGTTGTTGACGATATTTTTATAAATAAAGATATGGGGATGCTTAAGCTGATTCCCTTGGCAGTAATAACTATTTATTTAGTACTTGGTTTTGCCATGTATTACCAAGAATATTTTATGAGTTATGTGGGGCAGAATATCATCAGGCGTCTTAGGAACCGTCTTTATGATCGCATTCAGGACCTTCCTATTTCGTTTTTTCAAAGAGAAAAGACAGGAGTTCTGATGTCGCGGGTTACAAATGATGTAAACATTATAAAAAATATGGTTTCGTCTGTAGTTACCGGATCATTGAAAGATTTCTTTACCGTTATCGGATTGATATTTGTCATCTTCTACCGGGATTGGAAGATGGCCTTGATCGCGCTTGTTGTTTTACCCTTTGCTTTCTTTCCCATTGTTATGCTGGGAAGAAAAGTGCGTAAGGTCACTACCCATACGCAGGAGGCCATGGGGGGGCTCACGTCTACTTTGCATGAAACTTTTGCCGGAAATAAAATTGTAAAGGCATTTGGAATGGAAGGGTATGAAAAAGAGCGATTTTTTAGAAAAACTCTTAAACTTTTCAAGTTTGAGCTAAAGATGGTTCGCTTCAAAGCCTTGTCTTCACCGCTCATGGAATTTTTAGGCGGATTGGGTATAGCCATGGTCATTTGGTACGGCGGTTACAAAGTAATATCCGGCACCTCCACAGCCGGAACCTTTTTTTCTTTCATGGCTGCTGTCATCATGCTTTACGCGCCATTAAAGAAATTAAGCAAGCTCAATAATATTATACAGCAAGGTCTTGCCGGTGCGGACCGGGTATTTGATATCCTAGAGTCGGAATCTGATATTCAAGAGATACCAAATCCTGTTAGGGTTAAGCGCGGCCCTCACCACGTTATTTTTAGAAATGTGTATTTCAAATATGATGACATAATGGTATTAAAAAACATTAACCTGGATGTCAGGGCCGGGGAAATCCTTGCGTTCGTTGGAATGAGTGGCGGCGGAAAAACCTCTTTAGTTAACCTGATTCCCAGATTTTATGATGTAAGCAAGGGTAGTATCCTCATTGATGACATTGATATCAGAGATGCCTCGATCTCTTCACTCAGGGACCAGATTGCCATTGTTACTCAGGAACCCATACTTTTTAATGATACTGTTCGGAACAATATCGCTTACGGAAATCAAAATGCGTCTGACAAAGACATAGAAAATGTTGCTCGGGCAGCTTATGCATACGAGTTTATACAGAACTTCCCAGATGGCTTTGATACAAATATTGGAGAACTTGGCGGGCGGTTATCCGGAGGGGAGAAACAGAGAATCTGTATCGCTCGTGCGTTATTAAAGGATGCTCCCATTTTAATACTGGATGAGGCGACTTCTTCACTCGATGCAGAATCGGAAACGCTGGTTCAAAAAGCTCTGGAAAACCTGATGAAGGGACGAGCAACATTTGTTATTGCGCACCGATTTTCAACCGTTGGTTATGCCGACCGTATAGCCGTTATCGTTGGCGGCCGAATCGTAGAAGAGGGGAAACATGAAGAACTGATCGCTCGACGAGGAGAATATTTTAAGCTTTACCAGATGCAATTCAATGACAGCAGTTCAAAAGAAGCTACAGTAGAATTCACCGTAAGAAAACATGCCGGCAAGTCTTTTTCGATATAATTATGTAATGTGTCATAATCGCAAACAAGCTTTCCTAAAATTTGTATGAAAATCAGTTCCATTATATATAGATATGTGTTCCAAGAGATGATTTCTCCTTTTGTCATCAACCTGATGTTTTTTACTTTTGTTTTTCTGATGGTAGAGATGCTTAAAGTTACAAACATGGTTGTAAACTACAGTGTTGGTGTGTTTACTGTCCTTATAATGCTTGCTTATTCTACGCCGTATTTCCTCACCTATATAATACCCATGTCAATCATGATAGCGATTCTTCTCACGTTTCTTCGATTGTCCGGAGACAATGAGATCGTTGCACTAAAAACCAGCGGTATGAGCATCTACGGGTTGCTTCCACCGGCAATGTTTTTTTGTCTATTGGGGTGTCTGCTTACCCTTTTTATGACAATATATGGAATGCCGTGGGGAAGATTATCCTTTAAAAAACTGACATACAAGGTGGTTTCATCCAATCTCGAAATGGGACTTAAGGACAGGACATTCAATGACAGTTTTGAAGACGTGGTGCTTTACGTGAATAAAATAGATCCTAAAAGTAAAGAACTTCAAGATATTTTCGTTGAAGATAAAAGAACTCAAGACATTGTCGGCACCGTGGTGGCGCCAAGGGGAAAACTATTCAGTGAACCCGACGAATACGTTTATCATTTATTGCTTTTCAATGGTGTTATATATCAAGTTGATGTTAAGAACAGATCGACAAATTATATTGATTTTGAGACCTATGAAATTCGCCTGGACATTAAACAGGCGGCTTCGAGATTGAAACAGGGAGCCAAACACAGGAAGGAGATGAGTCTTGTTGAATTGCGGGATTATTTGAAAAATAGTACCCGGAGAGATAGCAACTATTATAATACACTGATGGAGTTGCACAAAAAATTTTCAATTCCAATTGCATGTTTTGCACTCGGGCTTCTGGCGGTTCCATTCGGCATACAATCCGGGCCTACAAAAAAATCATTTGGCTTGGTGCTGGGTATGATTTTCTTTTTGATTTATTACCTGTTGTTAACTGCAGGGTTGGTTCTTGGTGAAACAGGCGCCTGTCCTCCGGTCATCGGAATGTGGGGCCCAAATATTGTGATGGGCAGTTTAGGATTGTATCTGCTCGTTCAAACAGCCAATGAGCGTCAAATAAGGATCGGTCCTATTTCGAATCTGTTAAAAGGGATTAAGTCCCGTTTAGTCAGACGGGGAGGGGCTTAGCCCAAATTTCTGAATTGTTGATAATATGTCCTTAATCGAAAAATATTTGACCAAGGAGATTTTTAAATACTTTGGTATTGTTCTATTAACAGTGGTCGGAATATATTTAGCGGTAGATTTTTTTCAAAGGGTAGATAATTTTTTAGAAGCAAATCTTCCATTTTCAAAAATTATAAGCTTTTATCAGCTTAAGATACCGTTGATAATTGCACAAATAGCGCCGGTTGGCATTCTTCTGGCGGTTATTATTGTTTTTGGTCTGATGAACAAGAACAATGAGATTATCGCTTTAAAAAGTAGCGGCGTAAGTATCTTCTACCTTTTAGGGCCGGTTGTATTGATAGGGTTATTATTAAGCACCCTCATTTTTTTATTATCAGAGTTGGTTGTGCCGATTACCATAAGCAAGGCCAACAGGATCTGGAATGTGGAGGTTAAGAAAGAATCTGCCGTTATATCTAAGGGGAAGAATATATGGATCAAGGGTAACCGTGTGATATGCCATATTACATACTATAATCCGGCAGACAGTGCTATTTTAGGGGTTGCCCTTAATTATTTTGATAATGACTTCAAATTAACCCGACGGGTGGATGCTAAAAAGGGTGTCTTCAAAAACGGAAAATGGATTTTCTATGAAATTATGGAGCAAAAGCTTGATAAAGAAAGTAACCATTACCGGGTAACATTCTTTGAAGAACGGGAAGAGCCGTTCTATTTCTTGCCTGAGGATATAAAGAGGGTAGTCAAAAAATCGGAGGAAATGGGTTTCCTGGAGTTGTTTACATATATTAAAAATATTGAAAACGAAGGGTACGATGCCTCTGTTTATAAAGTAGATCTGTATGCCAAGCTGGCATTTCCTTTTGTCAGTTTCATTATGTGTCTGGCCGGGACAGGCATTTCGAGTAAAAATAAACTTAAGGAAAGCCTTTCCGTTAGTGTATTCTATGGTATTTGTATGGTATTTTTTTACTGGATATTCTACAGTTTTTGCCTATCACTTGGATATGGAGAAATGCTTCCTCCTTTAATGGCTGCTTGGGCTGCTAACGTTGTTTTTCTCTGTTTTGGCGTGCTTGTTTTACTGAAATGATGAATTTAGAATCTCTAAAACTCTCCAGTCTGCCCGAAAACCATTGTGGAATTCTAAGGCATTCATCCAACACAAGACCTGTTATCTGGGTAATAGAAGAAAACGGTATAAGGGCCGTTGTAAAAGATTTCAGCACCAGCAAGTTTTTTTACCGAAATATAATCGGGCGATTCCTCATATGGCGTGAACACAAGGCTTATAAAAAATTGCAGGGCCTTAAGGGCGTTCCGGCTTGCTATGGTGTTATTGATGGGCTCGCTCTGGCGCTTGAAGAGATACCCAGCCAAACATTGAAAAAGCATAATAAGAATATTAAGCTATCCGGAACTTTTTTTGATGATCTAAAGAACATCGTTGACAGTTTCCACAGAAGAGGCCTTGCACACAGTGATTTAAAAAATGGAGCCAATGTCTTGGTGGGATATAACGGTCACCCTTACATCGTGGACTGGAGCGCTTCCATATCCGAAAAGGAATGCAGATTTTTTCCGATGAATCGCATCTATCGGAGATTTGTTTTGGATGATTACTTTGCCGTTATCAAATTGAAAATGCGGTATGTACCTAAAACCTTGACCCCCGAAGAAAAAAGAAAGTATGCGCAACGGAGCCATATAGAAAGAGGTGTCAGGGGTATCAGAGATAGATTGCGCAAAATCTTTAAGAAAATTGTGTGAGAATTGGCTATTTAGTGCCCGAACGAAAACTAGGATTTTTCGTTAAGATCAAGGAAGACGAAAATTTTAACCACAGTAATACTGGTAGTATTTCGAGGATTAAAATTTGAGTCTGACGCAGATATTGGCGGAAAAGACAGTTTTCGTTCAGGCACTATTTAACATTATAAACTTGTCGGTCTGAGGCAGATCTTTGCTGGTCGGTGATGTTTTGATTTCGTTCCCATTATCTTTAAGGGAGGTAAAATGGTCAATAATGTAGTGGACCAAATCCATGAGATTTTCAACAACAAAAGACTCAGATATGTTTTATTAAAATTACGTTATCCGATTTTCGTGATCGCCGTTATAATTTTGATTCTGAACATAAACCCTGCTTGGTTTCCGGTTGGATTTACAGTGGCTCTCTTCGGTGAATTGATCCAACTTTGGTGCTTCGCGTCTTTGGATAAAAATAGAATGCTTGCTGTTAAAGGGCCTTATATGTTGATGAGAAATCCGATGTACATCGGCCGCTTCTTTTTGTTGCTGGGTGTTTTGCTCCTTGCGGGCAATGGTTGGATAATCCTTATTTTTATCGTGGTTTATTATTTTTATATGGTCAATCGTGTGAAACGAGAAGAAGCTAAGTTACAGCCATTGTTTGGAGATTCATATAGAAAATATAGCCAAAAGGTAAACCGATTTATTCCATCCCTTAAAAGCTTTAATTGGGGATCATTATGCTTTTTCAGATGGAACCTTCTTTTGAAAAACAACGGGCACTGGAATTTTATAGCCATGCTCGTTTGTTTCTTTATATTTTATTTTTTTACCTTTATCTATTCTACATCTTAAGATCCTAACCCGGACAAGTCGGAAACAAAAATATTTGCCACAAAGGCACTAAGACACAAAGGATATATTTATTATTCTTTCTTCGTGCCTGGTGGCAGAATTGAAAAAGTTTTACCACAAAATGTACAAAATCCACAATTAAATTACTAAACAGCCTGTGCCAACCGGGATAGAGACAAAATAATGGCGACTCCAGGAAATGTTAAGAGAAAAATCCAAGCGATTATGACTGGCGGAAGGGAAAGCGGATCCTTATTCCTCAAACCTTTTCTTTTTGCAATATCAATTGGTTACGGTGGAATAGTTAGGCTGAGGGAAACTTTATACAAAAAAAGTTTTTTGCAGTCAAAAAGACTACCTTGCACGGTTATTTCTATCGGAAACCTTACGGTTGGCGGGTCAGGGAAAACACCCATGACGATTTATGTAGCGGAGCTAATTAAGCATCTCGGGTATGGTGTTGCAATTATTAGCAGGGGATATAAAGGTGAAGCAGAGAAGATCGGTGGCGTGGTATGTGACGGGCGTATAATTTGTATGGGGCCTGATAAAGCGGGCGATGAGCCATTTATGGTAGCTAACAGACTAAAAACGGTTCCTGTTATCGTGGGCCAAAACCGTTTTAAGGCCGGTATATTGGCGATAAAGGAATTTAAACCGGATGTTTTACTGCTTGATGATGCATTTCAACATTTAAAGCTCCATCGAGATATAGACCTGGTTCTTTTAGACAGTAAAAAGCCATTTGGTAATACCTATCTTTTTCCTAGAGGCACCTTAAGGGAAACAACTTCTGCTTTGTTGCGGGGAGATGCTGTTATTTTAACCCGATCGGATGTCGGAAAGCCGGCGGCTTTGGACCAGATAAAAAGCGTTGTTCCGAGAAAGCCAATTTTTCATTCATTTCATACCCCATATATTTATAAAATTGTTACAGGAAACAGCCTGCAATCGGCGGATAGACTAAACATTTCATCCAAGTACGATTTTGATATCTTTAAAAGTAAAAGAGTCTTTGCTTTTTCCGGGATAGCAAGCAATGATGATTTTCGCCGAACAATTGAGAGTTTCAAGTGTAAATTAGAAAATTTTTCAGGATTCCCGGACCATCACCCGTATTCGAATAGAGAACTTGATGAAATTGTAAAATCAGCGATGGATCTATCGGTTGAATTTATTTTTACCACAGAAAAAGATTATGTCCGGATTGCTCATAAAATAAAATGGCCCATCCACTTGATTATCATCGGGATAGAGATTTCCTTTGGAGAAAACGACATGGCGTTTAAATCCTTTATCAAAAGCCGGCTCCAAGGACTTATACCTTGAACGGTCACAATCTGCGCTTTTAGATTCTTTAAGGGAAAACAGATAGTTAGGCGTCAGCTGTTTCAAGCGCTAGAGAAAGTTTTTCCTGGACCGATTCAACGCTGATAAGGCGCATACATAATCTGTCGAGGTCAGGACATTTCTTTTTATAACAGGAAACACAGCTTACTTTAGATTGAACGACAAGATGTTCACAGTTATAGGGTGCTGCCCGTATAGGAGATGTTGGACCGAAAAGGGTTACATAGGGAGTTCCCACCGCTGCTGCCAGGTGACCCGGCCCCGAGTCCGGGCCTACACCGGCTACAGCGGCCTTTAGCACGGCCACAATCTCAAGAATGGACGTTTTTCCCACAATATTGATTACACCATGTGAGTCAACCTTTTGGCACAGTTTTGTTGCAGATGATACTTGCAAGCCGTCACCCAGCAGCACAACCGGCCTTTTCATTGAAGAAAGAATATTTTTTACCAGTTGATAGTATCCTTCAAAAAACCAGTCTTTGGATTTCCACGATGATCCCATTACGACTGCGATAAAGGGTTTATTTATTTTAGCTACAATATCCGGTAGATTAGATTTTTCATCAAGGCATGAAAAACCGAAGTCCAGGGAAGCCGGCTCAGGTAACCCCAGGTATTCTGTAAATTTAAGATAATGATGTAATTTGGGCAGATCAAGCTCATCGCTGAAATAGGGGATATGTTCATTATTAAAGATCCAATTAAATTCCCCTGAATTGCGGCGGTTAAAACCGATTCGTCTTTTCGCTCCGGAAAGAAACGAGAAAAAGCCGCTCTTTAAGTGACGCTGAAGATCGAGTGTGATGTCGAAGTGTTTTCGGGATAGGTCTTTATACAGATCCCGTATCCCTAAAATATTCCTGGGTCTGTTAAAAACGATCATTTTGTCAATCCGGGGGTGTAAACGGACCACTTCTGAGCACATTGGCTCTACGAGCCACGTTACTCCGCTTTCCGGCAGATTGTTTTTGATATGTGACACCAGGCACAGACCCCGTGCCACATCTCCTATGGACCCCATCAGAATGATGAGGATCGAAGGTGCTGAAGGTGGTATTTTTGAGGCGGCTGTATCCATAAATAAACATGAAACCGATAATTCTATTTGTAATTGTTATAAAGGGTTAAAAGCATTAACTTCACTGAGCATCTCCGGTAACCCATGCTTTTGTATTGCACGATTCCAACGACGTAGGTATCGACTCCTTAGTGCATTTTTCCCCCGGGGGAAAATGCTCGCCTTGTCAAAATCGAGCAGATAGACTTGGTTTTGATTGTCCACGATTACATTGCCGGGATGTAAGTCGACATGTAAAATTTTATTATTTATAAGTATTGATACTTGCTTGACGACCTCATTCATTACCATACGAGCCTGTTCTTCGTTTGAACGACTTATTTGGGCAAGTGTTTGATGATCTTGGATCTCTCGGGTTACCAGCCAACATTGATAGAACAGTCGGCCCCGGTAAGCAAAAGCAACCGGCTCAGGGGCATTTATGCCTAAGCTTCTGACTTTCTGCAACAGTTCATATTCAATTTGGCAACGCGTTTTTCCACATTTGAGATACCGTTGTTTGATCAGATATCGAATGACCCCTCCCCGTCTATAATATTTAATAACTACAGATCCTAGGCCTTCAAGCGGGACAACTGTAATTGAAGTTCTTCCGCCAAGGGCTGAATTAATACTATCTTGTGGTAAATTAAAGAATCTTATGAGTTGTTTCAGTTGTTGGTCGGCTATATCTGATGGTGATCCAAAATGATATGAATCATATGTTTTAATTTGATGCATGAAAGTTCATTTGTGAAATTATAAGATCTTGATATCTGAATAAAAAAAATCCTATTTTTGAATCATACGACTATAGAGAAATGGAGGTAGAGTGTCAAGAAGGTTATGTTGTGCTTAATTTCCATGTAATTCCATTTGATTTCCAGAGCATGTAAAAAATCCTTATAACCCGTTAAAATTCAGGTATAAAATTACAACAACTATCTTGGACAAAAAGCCGTTGTGTATTCTGAGAAAAGATGCTTTAAAGAGCTCCGATTAGAGAAATGAGCAAGAGGCAAAGGCACAATGAAGACAGCTATAATAGGCGCCGGCAGAAACAAAAGCGGCATCGGGCAATATATCGGAAAATATTTTCAAAAAAATAGGGCAAGTGTCATATCGGTTCTGGGAACATCTGAAAAAACAGCCTACAGGGCTTCTTCTATTCTAACACAATATGGAATCGATGCTACTTACTATACGGATTTTAAACGCATGATGAAAAGAGAACGACCCGATGCGGTTGTTATCGCTTCTCCGGCACTGACTCACTATGAATATTTGATAAAATGTGTTAAAGAAGGAGTGCATATATTTTGCGAGAAACCATTTGTTTGGCAGGATAAAAATGATATTGGTATAAATTCATTGCTTAAAAATATCTTTGAAACGGCCGAAAGCAATAACCTGAAAATAGCAATGAATTCTCAATGGCCTTTTTCACTGCCATACTATGAAGAACTTTGCGGTCCAATCGATTATCAAAAAGTCAAAACTTTTTTTATCAGACTGTCTCCCATAGTTTCCGGAAAAGAGATGATTTTAGAATCTGTTCCACACGCCTTGAGCATTCTGTATACTGTATTTGGTGATGGAGAAATTCGCAATCTGAGTATCGAAGTGTATAAAGAAAGAATAATAACACAGTTTCATTATATCTTTACCACCGGTTATTGTGAGGTTATGATTGAGCTTGTAAGAACAATTCTTCCACCGCGCAGTTTTTCATATGGGTTCAATGATAAGATTATTCATCGGCTCCTGGATCTCGATATCTATGATATTTTTTTTAAGTATTCAGATAAAACCCTGAAGATAAGAGATCCTTTAGAACTATCGGTGCAAGATTTTATTTCGGCAGTTAGGGATAAACGGGAACCGCTTATTGGTAAAGCACATATTATGAGCAATATGGCTCTGTTAAAAAAAATTTATAATTGTTGTGAAATAAGTTGAGAGATCAATATGAAAAAACTAAAGCACAAAGAACATGATTTCAGTTCCAAGCTAAGGCAATCCTCGGCCATAGAAAGCCTTAAGAAATATATAACCTGGCAACGAAATGCCGGAACAACGGGTGCCGGCCATTCGCTCCCCAATTTGGCCCCGATATCCATAAACCTGGATTTGACGTCTGCCTGTAATTTTTCATGTCCGCACTGCGTTGATTCAAAAATCATCAATACCGGAGAATACTTAGATATAGAGGATGTAAAACATAGTTTAGACACCCTAAAATCCCGGGGTTTGTTATCCGTTATACTCTTAGGAGGAGGAGAACCCACCCTTCACAAAGATTTTGCTGAAATTGTCAAATATATAAAGAGGATAGGACTGCAGCTGGGTATTGTAACCAACGGATCAAGGCTTAGTCGCACCACAAAAGTTGCTCCTTTATTAGAAAAGAATGATTGGATAAGGGTGTCTTTGGATGCTGCAAGTCAAGAAACCTTTGTCAAACTCCACAGGCCCAAAACCGATGTGACGTTACATGACATACTCCATAGTACGCGAGAAGTGAAAATGCGTAATCCGAATATTTCCCTGGGATATTCATTCGTTATTATGTGGGAAGGATTATACTTAAACGGACAGGCACTTTACCCGAACATCCATGAAATGACCGAAGCCGTGAGACTGGCCCAAACGTACCGCTTTGATTATATTTCTTTTAAACCCTGTCTGATACGACTTCCAGAATCTCAAAAGGAAACTCTTTTAGACAGCATTGACAGGGAAAAAGAACAACGCATTATAGAAGATGTTAAAAATAATTTTCATAATGCAAAAAGGGCTGCAGACAATAAAATAAAGGTGCTTGAAAGTGTGAATTTACGGGCAATGATGGATAATAAGGTTCGTGAACTGAAAAGGCAGCCCAAAATATGTCATCTGCAGTTTTTCAACACGGTGGTCACGCCGTCTGGAATTTTTCACTGCCCGGCTTTCAGGGGAGTTGAAAAGGCCAAAATTGCAGAATCTAACGGATATGCGGGAAAAGAAAGATTCGACCAAACATTACAAAACCTAACACATTCTATTATCGTCTTCAATGCTGAAAAGGAGTGCAATGTTGTCGGATGCTTTTATCATCATGTAAACTGGTGGGTTGAAAAATTTATACACTCAGATAAGAGCGTTGATGAAATAGAAGAAATAGAAGACGACAACTTTTTTTTATAATAGTGGATCATGAGCTTTAAAAAAATATGTATTATACATCTGAATCAGATTGGGGATTTGATCTTTTCACTGCCTCTGTTAAAGGCCCTAAGAGAAAACTATCCGGATGCATCTATTCATTCTTTGGTTAAACCGTATCTGCAAGAACTGCTTGTTGATTCACCGTTCGTTGACATGGTAATCCCTCGAAAAATAGGCCTGACAGCTAAATTCAAGCTTTTAAAAAACATACGGAAGAACAACTATGACCTGGTGATATCTCTTGCCAGGGCTGAAGAATGCCTGATGTCGATCGCATTAAGCGGAGCAAAAATCAAGGCCGGATTTTCTTATTTTCCATGGGACTGGTGTCTTAATATAAAAGAAAATATTGAAGGCCATAACAGCTGGTACAATAATGCCAAATTGTTAAAACGTCTGAACGTTACCGTCACAAAAACGGATTACGTTGGGCTTTTGAACGTGAATAAGAACAATAGTGATCTGAGCCTGCCGGAAAAATTCGTCATCATTTCTCCGGGCACGTCGAAAAGAAGACTTGCCAAGACCTGGCAAAAAGAAAAATTTGCAGAATTAATGCTGTTGCTAAAAGAAAAATATGGATTATCCGCTGTTCTTGTAGGTGGTGCGGACAATAAAGCAGACAACAACAAGATAATAGAAATTTTAGAGCAAAAGAAACGGGAAAAGGATATTGATATCCTGGATCTGACCGGTAAAATCGGCCTTGCCAGTCTTTGCTCCGTTATAAAAGAAGCAAGCTTATTTGTGAGTATTGATTCCGGTGTTATGCACATGGCGTCTTGTCTGAATATTCCTGTGGTGGGGCTTTTTGGTCCCACCGATCCGTTTTATGTCGGACCTCAAAACAAGAAAAGTATTATAGTGAGAGAGGAATCCATGGAATGTGCGCCCTGTTATTTAAAGAATTGCAAGCACAGAGATTGCATGAAAAAGCTGGGTGTATCTAAAGTATTTGATGCCTGCGAACAGCTCTTGATTCAGCAATGATAGAAAAACATATTCAAAAACCCTTCAAGCAGCCGGATAGATTGCGAGGCAAATTTGCAGCTTTTATCGCAAGTGTTCCCCATAAGCGTATTGCAAGCATCGGTAGGGTGTTGGGAATACTTATATACGTTATAGATGTAAGGCATCGACGGATCGTCAGGCGCAACTTGAAATTCGTCTATCCGGAATGGCCGTCCGAGCGAGTTAAAAAAATTTCCAAACGCATTTTTCAAAACTTGGGTATTACTATTCTGGAAATTTGCCAGATGATCTGTTTTTCCAGAGATGATATCATAGACAGAGTTAAAATAAGGGGTGAAGAGCATCTATTGAATGCCATGCATAACAATAAAGGAGTAATTTTAATTTCCGCCCATCTGGGAAACTGGGAAATTGTGCCATTATTTTGGCCGTTATATTTTAATGAGACGATCACCGTTGTCGCCAGACAAATCCAAAACAAAATAATTAATCGATGGATTCATGAGCTCAGGACTCGGTTCGGGAGCAGGGTTATTTATAAAGATATTGCTCTGCCCGAAATGACTCGAACCTTACGTCACGGTAAAATACTTGCGATATTGATTGATCAGGGGACAAAAAGCTCTCTGGGAGTAAAGATTAAATTTTTCAATAAATTCGCAACTGCAACACCCGCTGCAGCCCTATTGGCCATGCGATGTAAAAGCCCGGTCTTACCCGGTTTCTGTACCCGAAATGACGATGGTGCATTTACCATTAGCTTAGAACCGCCCCTGGTCTTAAAGAGAACCGGTGATTTGAGTGAAGATTTGAGAACGAATACTCAAATCATGACAGATGCTATTGAAACAATGCTTCGGAACCATCCGGAACAATGGTTTTGGGTTCACAAGCGGTGGAGAAAGTATCATCCACATCTTTATCGGGAAGATATCGCCAGACGCCGGCGTCGCAGAGCAAAAAAAAAACAAACTGATTCAATCTGAGAAGAACTTAATAGATGGCCTCAAAAATTGTACATATGGCGCATGGTACTGCTGCTGTGCGTGAAGAGAAGCCGTTGAGGTATAAGAGAAAACAAAAAAAGCTCGAAACCAGGACGGCCAACCTTTTGAAAGAAGACTGGATAAAAGAACTGGAAGCCAATGTATCACTTGACGAAAAAGAAGGATAAAGCGTTTTGAACGGTGTTCGTATTGCAGACAGTTATTATCTCTCTACCTCTGGACGCAGCTTGGAAATCCCATTTCGAGCACTTTTGGAATCCGATAACCAGCAGATTGAATTGATCTGTAGCCGGATCTTGCGAATTTTGCCTGGCAAACGGCTGGTATGTTCCGGTGAGTACAATGGGCAATATGTGGTTGTAAAGTTCTTTTTGGACTCAAGGAGAGCGAAAAAACATTGTGCCCGTGAAGAAAAAGGGATACGCGCTTTAAAGGAGGCAGGGGTAAAGACACAAACTTTACTGCTTAAAGGCCTGCTTAAGCCGGGATGTGAGCCGGTTTTAGTTTCCAAAATGATTGATCGAGCAATTGATCTTGCAGAAGCATGGAAACAGGTAAGAAGTGATGATAGGCACGCCGAACTCCTGAGGCAGATAATTTCAATAATCGCAGATCAACATGAAGCCGGACTTACACATGATGATTTGCATATGGGGAATTTCATTTTGTCTGGCAATGATATTTATACCATCGATGGGGATGCCGTTAATATTCGCTATAGAGGGAAGCCTCTTTCAGAATCAAAAAGTTTGGAAAATTTAGGGTTGTTCTTTGCCAAGATCTATCCTAGATTTGACCGTTTGGTTCCGGATGCCTTTAATATGTATTTAGAAAAAAGAGCATGGCCGAAAAATACCGCACTATGCAATCGGTTGACAAAAGAAATACGCTACCAGCACAAAAAGAATAAAAAAAAATACCTAAAAAGGATCTATAGAGAATGTTCTGCCTTTTGTTGCCAAAAATCCTGGGATCGTTTTTTGGTTTATGATCGGAACTACAATACGGAAAAAATGGTTCGTTTCCTGGCCGACCCGGATATCTTGATTGATAGGAACAGATTGCTTAAAAACGGCAATACTGCGACTGTGGCCCTGGTTGAAGTGGATGGTCAACGCTTGGTTGTTAAACGGTACAATATCAAGAATACCTGGCACGCCCTTCAGCGATGTTCGCGCCCCAGTCGAGCATGGAATTCATGGCGTAACGCTCACAGGTTGGCAGTCCTTGGAATCCCTACGCCTAAACCGATAGCGCTTTTGGAAAAACGATGGGGGCCTTTTCGTTCCAAAGCTTATTTTATAACGGAGTATGTGGATGGCATCAACGTTTATCATTTCTTCCACTCCCACAAAGGAAAAGAGGTGGATCAAAGAGATCTGGTTAAACAATTCGAAAAACTGCTCCAACAGTTAGCCGCTGCATCCATTAGTCATGGAGATTTCAAGGCCACTAATTTTATAATAACAGATAATGGATTATTTATAACAGATCTGGATGCTATGAGAGAACATCAAGTTAGATGCCGGTTTCGCAGAGCATTTGGTAGGGACCTCAAGCGCTTTATGCAAAACTGGGCAGACCTGTCAGAAGTGGGCAACATATTTCGTGAGCTAATTAAACGTCTCGGAAATTCCACAACCTCTTGAAAATACAGGTTTATTAATGGCAACCTGTTTATGCCATCAGAATGGAAGAATGGAATGTTGGAATGTTGGCCTCCGGCTCGTAGTGCCTGCGGCTCGGAGAGAATATTGGGAGCAAGGGCGGAAATAAACCATTTTAATTGTAAAAAACTCCTTTGCTTCAACTTCGTTCAGGACAAGCTCACCCATCATTTTTATCCAGTGAAACTTTTTTTCTATTTCACCGGGGCCATTATTCCAATTGGGGCGAAGCCCTGACTTCAAACATAGAACTATAGGAAAAAATAGAAAAGATTGCGGCTAATTTAATGCGACGGTTCGTAACTTCTCAATAAGTTCTGGCATATTAAATGATCATATTGACCCGCCAACTGATAATAAAATGTAACCTGTTTGGAACTCGCATTTAAGTGAGCCTAAAGAAAAAACAGTAGCCAATCTTTTAATATTAATTGTTTAAATGCACCATCATATGTTTAAAAGATGAAAGATCTTATTCGCTGTTTTTTCTTAAGGCTCACTAACCTGCTCAAACAGCCAGACAGGTTACATTTTATCACCAGTAGGCTCCATAATTTATTGAGATGTTACGACGGTTCTAAAGAAGTAAATAGAAATATTGAAATAAATGACAAGTAATCAAAAAATTGACGAATTAATCGACAGCTATTTTAATCCTTCTAATGAATCATTTGTTAGGTTAAGTGACGGGAGTGGTTTAGTACATAAAGACTACAAGCAGTTTCTAGAGCAGCAGGGGTTGGGAAGCTTGAATGCTGTATTCAGATATGAACAAGGGGAAAATTTACATAAACCCGGACTGGGACATCGCGAAAGATTCCGGATTACATTGAAGAGATCAGGAGATCAAAATGTTGTTATCTATCTGAAACGGTTTGGATATCCGGGGGTAAAGGAATTGGTGAAGCGGTGGATTGTCCGGCGAAGTCGATATGGAGCGGGAAGTTATGACTTTCTTGGTGCACAAAGGCTGGCTGAAAAGGGTATAGCCGTGCCCCGGCCGATAGCCTATGGGCAAAGTTGCAATTGGCTGGGGGAAAAGCGCAGTTTTGCAATAATAGAGGAGCTTCCGGGTTCCGATTCGTTGGAACGGCTTTTGCCAAACTGGACCCCCAAAAAAAAGGAGTATGCTTTATTGCGGGATAAAAAAGAATTGATAAGACAAACCGCACATCTGGTTCGAAAACTTCACCAATCAGGTTTCAACCATCGCGATTTGTATCTGTCTCATATATTTCTTAGCAGGGACGGAAACGGATGCGAACGCCTTAATTTGATTGACCTTCAGCGGGTATTTCAACCGGTGATAATGAAACGACGTTGGCAGGTTAAGGATTTAGCACAACTGTATTATTCTTCACGCGATTACTTCAGCTATAAGGATATGATGCAATTTATGCACGAATATTTTGATAACCATGGATTGACAAACTATCAGAAACGACTGATCCGTTCGGTTTACCGAAAGGCCGGGCGGATTGAGCGGCACGTGCGCCACAGGATGGAAAAATTGCAAAAGGCGATGGATTGAAGTTAGTTATGACTCTGAGTCCTTTTTTCACAGGTTTATCAATGTTCGATCGAGTCATTTTGCGGTGGCGAATATAGTTTTTTAAAACGTTAGAGTGTTACAATGTGATCTCAAATGGTCGAGTATACTGTTTTACTCATTATCAGTATTGCCAGGTTTGTTTTCTTATAAAAAGAGAGATCTTTGAAAAAGGTCCCCTTTTGTCCAATCTAAGTGTCAGGTTTAAATAATCTGATCATGAAGCGCCTATCCTAATCAACAACTCTTCGAATTTACTACAGGAATCATCATGTGAGAATGTAGAAGCCACTTCGAAAGCTTTGCTTCTGATCCGAGCTATTTCATTTTCGGACATCCTGAAAACCTTCTCAATCGCATCGACTGTTGCCTCAGAATCATTCTGAGGCACAAAAATGCAGTATCCCTTATCTTTTGAAAAGTTTTTGTAGCTGGAGATATCACTTAAAATTGAGACCAGACCGCAGCTTAGCGCTTCAATCGCAGGAAGTCCGAATCCTTCAGCTTCTGTGGCATTAGAAATATATAAATCACAGCTTCTCAGAACCTCGCCCAATTCTTCTTGGGATAGTAATGAGTATTTTTCATCAATAATATTGATATTCCTTTCACAGGCTGATGTGAAGACCCTTGTAAAATGTATTGGGATTCCCATTTTCTTTGCATTCGCGACCGCTTTTATAGTGATAGGTATACCTTTGGATGATCCTTCGTATGGGCCTACGTTTACGATTTTTATAGGTTTTTTTAGAGAGAATTTTGAATATAAATAATCCTTCTTTGGATAGAAGAATTCATGATGAACGCCATTCCTACATACAAAGTTGTCTCCTCCGAAACGCCTTTTCAACTCATCCTTAAGGTGTTCTGATACAACTATTTTTGGAATTGGTAGTTTGTATATCTTTTCTATTCTCTTTATTTTTTTCGACCAAACAAGCTTCTTTCGCATGAGGTTGAGCTTTGTTACAAGCCCGTTTTCTTGGAATCGGGGCGGGATAACTCTTCCATTGATGCGATGCTCAAGATCTATTATCTGAAATCCTTGGCAGAAGTGGATGGTCTTCCCTTTTCCCGATTTCCAGGCTTTAAGGACGTCTTTAGGGGTTGTGGCTACAATGATATCGCATTTAGGTATGCTGGCCGGAGAGAAATCATCGACTCGTATTGCCTTTACCATATTTTTCAACATTCCCTCAATCTTAATAACTAGAATAACAACATCATGGCCCCTATCCCGAAGATAGCCGGCGTATTCAAAGAGGAGCTTCCTACCCCCTGAGAACTCCATATTTTTACTGAGAAAAACAAATTTCATAATCACACCGGATTCTTCCTGAAGATGCAAATTAAACCGCATAGTCAATCAAGGTGATATCGTGATAATGCTTTTCATGTTACCCTGTCAACAAGTTATGGATATTGTAAAAATATTAACACTCATGAAATACAAGGAATTTCACAACTGCAGGTGTATATTTAATTTATGCACTTCTCACTTTTTCTAAAGAAACTTGTATCGTTGGAACAAACCTTAGAGTGGGATTTTCAATAGTTCTTGCAAAACAACCCATTGAAAAATTTTTATACCAAATGATGAAGTGCATTATTTAAATATACATATCATGGGCATATTATATATTAATCAATTGAAATAACAGGATTAATAGTTTCGTAATTGTTTATGAAACTTTAACTGAATTATTGCTGATAAATATCTTTTTGAGCTGAAATAATCAATATATCTCCATAAAGCAACTCCCGTTTTAAAAGGACATCTGCTTCTTTATTTCTCCTTCGTGTCATAAAATAAATAAGAGGCTTTAAAAAAGGCATGAGTAAAGGATATTTTTTTGTAAATCGGTTGCAGGATATGGTCTCAATACGGAACCCATATAGGTTAAGTATGTAACTGAGTTCGCCAAATGGAATAGGATTGATATGGAGATCAAGGAATTCACGTTGATTTCCAGCTTGTGGAAAATGTTTGAAGTATCTGAAATGGCTTCTTAAAAGAAAGTAACGCCTTGATTTTATATTCATTATATTCGGAGTTGTGATTACCAAATGGCCGCCACTCTTCAGGGCACGGCTGATCTCTCGAATGAGAAGATGAGGATTTTCCAGATGTTCAATACCTTCTACGCATGTTACACAATCAAATGTTTTGTCTTTATAAGGAAGGATGCAGTTGAGATCCAGCCTATGAAAATTTCCGCCTTTAATGCGGTAATTATTGCTGTCATAGTCACCGCAAAATATCTCAAAACCCTGCCTTTTCAATCTGTTTGCAAGAGCACCCTGACCACATGGAATTACAAGAATTCGACCCTTAGATAAAGCAGAAGTAATATTGATCAATTTATCATGTACAAAAGCAGCAGTCATCGCAACTGCTTCATCAGGATTTTGCTGACTATTCCTGTATTTTTTCCTTTTCATGTAACTGCACCCTTTAAAATTTTTATCTATCAATAATTGGCAGAGGACCACGGGCGTAAGCCCGTGGGTAGCTACGTGTGCCTGGCATGGTGCACTGGCCGAGCTTCTGACCGAGTGGTTGGAAGTCATAAAACGTCTGCCGTTACCGGACGGAAGGGCAACGCCAACAAGGCAAGGGCATTTCCAGAAATGGGGTGTCTGGAGGAAGCATGAGGCAGAACCCATGTACGTAGCGAACAGCGAACCAACTATATGGCAGCGGGGAGGAGGTCGAGCAGGCGTGGCAGAGCAAGACCTAATATCCGGTGAACCGAACCGAAGTGAAGTTGGACGGGATATGGGGAGGTAGTGTGTCTTACCCAGGGAAGCCCTCCTGCACTGATATCTGAAGTTGCTTGGGGTATCATAAAACCGAACCGATAAGGTGAACCCGAAACGGGGTAGGGTGCAGAGGGTGGCAGATTCACGGACATACTAATGACTCAGGGCCGATGAAGCCTGGTAACAGAGTGGAGGATAAAACCCTGAAGATCAGGAAGATATTGTGATCGTAAGAACACTTTGGATGGAGAACCCGTCGCATGACGATGGTACGATTGATCCTGCCCTGAGCCGATACGATTCGATATCAAGCCTGAACATTCCAGATATCGTCACTGGGATGTGGAAAGCCGTGGACGAGAGGCGACGGTGACACCATTAAGGAGCCGACTTAGTGTTGCGAAGAACGTAAAGGAAACCAGAAAACCCAAAGGGGATACTTGCGATCACTGACAATGTTGTCGGAGAACAAGCATCCGGCTTCCAGCCCGAGGACTGCTCGCAACCCGGCAATCTTTAATGCGGAGAACAGTCACGGAGAAAATAAAAGTGAAATATGTTAAAGTGTTAAAGCGTGTCTATGAACCGAGACGACTGGGCCAGGCATGGCAACAGGTAAAGAAAAACGCCGGGGCAGCGGGAATAGACCAAATGACGGTAAAAGACTTTGAGCGACAAAAGGATGAACTTTTAAAACTCATCCACCAGAAGCTTAAAGCCGGAATGTACCGTTTTAAACCTGCACGAAGAACTCTGATCCCGAAGGAAAGCACCTCCAAGTTGCGCAAACTGGGAATACCCGTTGTGATGGATCGAGTGGCCAGCCAGAGTGTCAACCTGGTATTTCAGAAAATATTTGATCCTGAGTTCACGAAATCCAATTATGGTTTTCGCAAGGGTATGAGCCAGCGCCAGGCCATCTACCACGTTCAAGGCATAGTATTAGAGGGTTATGAGTGGTGTGCATCCATCGATCTGGCAAGTTTTTTCGATGAAATTCCTCATAACCTAATTTTAAAGCTTATCCGCAGAAAGATTGCCGATGAGGGGCTGGTAACGCTGATTGCAAGAGCGTTAAAAGCCGGGACAGTGGTCAATGGGGAATTCGAAAAGACAACCAAGGGATGTCGGAGCAGCCGACAAGGCTGCAATCCAGCTGGTGAAAGTCCAGCCGTATCAGTTGCTCGTGTCGGATACGTAGTGATGCCACATCTCGGGGCAGGTAACCAACCGAGCTATGCGTGGTGTAAACGGCCCGGCTGCCCAGTTGCTTTTGTGGAACTGCGGTGGGTGCAACCTGGGGGTCTATCGAGCGTGGGAGCCTGAACATTAGTGAATGACTGCAGCCCCGAAATTGGTTTTCCTGTTGAAGTTGCATTGCAGGGGTAGTTTTGGTGTGCCGAACCTGTGACGTCTGAGGTGAGGCCGTTGTCTCCAGGGAAGAAGCGAGCAAGAGCACTTGGAGGACACTGCGGGGTAGGGGTCCAAGCACCTACGCAAGGATTGCAGAGATAATGTCGGGAAGGGGGAGCGGCCGACAAGGCCACAATCTAGCTGGTGAAAGTCCAGTCGTGTCAATTGCCCGATTCAGACATGTAGCGATACCACATCCCGGGGCAGGTAACCAACCGGGCTATGCGTGGGGTATACGGCCCGGCCGCCCTTTTAGCGGTGGGTGCAATCGGGGGGCCAAGCAAGTATAGAGGCCTGAACATTAGTAAATGACTGCAGCCTCGTTAGACATTCCCTGTTGAAATTGCATTGCAGGGATTATATTTGGCGTGCCGAACTACTCCCTTCTATGGTGAGGCCGAAGTTCTCTGGGAAGAAACGGGTAAAAGCGCCGGAGAGACGCCACGGGGTAGGGGTCCAAGCAACTATACAAAGATTGTGGAGATAATGTCGGGAAAGGTCATCTCCCAGCAGGGACCTGCAACAACCTGCAAAGACTTACTGTGCAAGGTTAAATTCGAGGCAGTAAGAGGGTTATGGTCTGACGCATGAGCCCGTATGAGCTATGAAGGAGAGGTAATGCTCTCTGATGTCGTGTATAGACACGACGCCGTAAGAGGTAACACCTTGAGCGGGCAAAGGGGCTCTCGGTAAATGGCGGGTATTTGAAAGAAGCACTGACCAGACACTGGGCTGGAGAAATAGTGTAAACAAAAAGAAATGTCGAGGTTGAGATCAAACCATTCAAACAAGGGGCGTATGTGGGCAGGCACTTAAGTTTCGGTTTGAATGGGAAGGTTCTCGAAGGAAATGCCATTGCTGCCAACCGGACTCGGGAAATCCGACCGTCCGGGATGAGAGGGGGGCTTGCGGAAACGTTAGTCATGGTGAAATTAGGAACCCACTGCACAAACCGAAAGGGTGCATGATGGAAACTCTCCACCTAAAGCTGAGCGCGCCGTATTTCTACCCGACCCATCTCCCAGCAGGGACTGGCGACAACCTGCAAAGACCCGTCGTAATAGTTAAATCGAAGACGGCGGGAGGGTTTTGGTCTGGCGCATGAGCCAGTATGAGCTATGAAGGAGGGGTAATGCCCTCTGATGTGGTGCAAGATGCCACAGCACAAGAGGTAACGCCTGCTTGTGCGCAAAGGGGCTCTGGGCACCTGGTGGATCCTGCGCTGGTCCTGGACGCTGAGCCAGGATAAGCCGAGTGCTTAAATTAGGGGTCTATGTCCGCATGCAAACCGTGGTGGTGAGTGGGTGTATATGAGCTGGCATTTAAACTTCCTCCATTACGGGAAGGCAGCGGAAGGATATGCCAGGGTCAGAACCACATTCGGGAAATCCGACCGTGTGGGATCGCAGGGAGGCTTGCGGAAACGTGAGTAATGGTGGAATTAGGAACCCGCCGCACAACCGAAAGGGTGCGTGTCGGTCACTCTCCGCCTAAAGCTGCACGCGCCGCATTTCTATCCCGACCTCAGGGGTCTCCGCTCTCGCCAATGTTATCGAACATCGTATTAAATGAACTGGACCAGGAGCTTGAGAAAAGAAGTCACCGGTATTGCCGGTGGGCGGATGATTTTCTGATTTTACTAAAATCGGAAAGAGCCGCAAAACGGGTAATGGAAGGAATAACCGGGTATATAGAAGACGAACTCAATCTTCCGGTGAACAGGGCCAAGAGTCAGGTGTCATTGGTAAAAGACGCCCCCTTTCTTGGATTTCAAATTCTTCGGGGAAAGATTCGGGTGAGCAATAAAGCCCGAATTAAATTCAAGAAGAAAGTTCGAGAATTAACCCGTAGGAACAACCCATTATCCATGCATCAGGCTATCCATGATCTGAATGTGTACATGAGAGGCTGGATCTCTTATTTCAGTATTCAAGAGTTCCGTATGTTATTCAGGGATCTTGATGACTGGATACGCAGCCGTCTCAGATCAATGCAGCTAAAGAAATGGAAAAAGCCGAGCAAGTTTCAGAAAATGATGATTAAAGCCAGTTTCAAGCCTCATAAAGCTTACAGGGTTTGGGTTAAGATGAACAAGTGGCAATCAGTGGAGCGAAAAGAGGTTCGATTTGTTTTGAACCTTAAATGGTTCAGAAAGCAGGGTCTTATCTTTCTACATGATTTCACTCAGAACCAGAAAACTTTTGAATTAACATTCAGTCGCTGATCGAGGAGCGGCTTACCTGGCCGGTACGACCCGTTCTGTAGGGAGGGGGTAGCCTAATGGCTACCTGCTACCAGATTTTTTTTCATAAATAGCAAATACTTCATCGCCACGACGGCTTATAAAGACTAATAGAACGTACGGTCGGGCGAGGAGGCTGAAAATTTTGCGTTTATTAAATGGTTTTCTCCGGTTGTCGATAAAATAATCCAGACTTTTAAGGATTATTATTGATGGTTTTGTAAAAAGTCCGAAAATTACCATTTTATCGATTTCACCCCTAATTATCTCAATAGGTTACAAGGCACTTCGATTTGAAGTTGTCTGAGATTTGCATGCAATTTTTATTATCAAAGCTGTTCATATTTGGTCCGGTAGATACTTCAAGGAACTTAATTTGGCGAAGAAGCTATAAGCTGTTTAATCTGGCATTGAAGGTTTGTTCTATAATAACATATCTAAGGCCTTTACCATTTTCTGGTAGGTTACGCTTATGGAATAATAATCTGTAACCCGCTTTCGTCCTGCCCTACCCATAACCTGCCTCAAGGTAGGATTCTGAGCTATTTTCGCAATCGCCCTTTGCCATTCTTCTGGGCTTTCTGCCAAGAAACCCGTTACCCCGTGTTTTACGATCTCCTCATTTTCACCTACCGATGAAGAGACTACGGGCAGGCCTGCAGCCATGTATTGCAGGATTTTAAGGCCGCACTTCCCCCTAGTCCAAGGGTTGTCCGGCATGGGTGCGATACCGATGTGAGCGGATGAAAGTGCTTTCGACTCTGTCTCTTCGCTCCAAGGAACAGCAACTGTATGTAGTCGCCCTGACGGCAAGTCAAAGTCGGCTACAATCTTTAGCCGCAGATGTGGGAAAATGTCTGCAAGCTGCTCTAACATGGGCAGGCTTGTCTCTAAATATCTTCGAGTGGCACTGCTGCCTATCCAAACGAGGTCAAGGTTATCATTGGGTTTTGTTGCCTTAATAGCATATTTTTTAGGATCTAGTGAAATGGGTAATACAGTTGTTGCTGGATTATAACGCCGGGCAGCCTCGGCCAAATACTCATTCCCAGCCCAAATTTGTTGGCATCGACGGACAACTTGTGCAAAGCGTTTTATGCGTGTGCGAGAGATAGCACCGTTGCTGTTACAGAAGATTGCGTCATCCAGGTCAAATACAATATGTTTTGAACACAGGCTCAGTAGATGGAGATAGGGGATACTGAAAGTCTTTCGTAGGATTACAATGACATCTGCCTGGTTAGCTTTGTGCAGTAGTTTAAAGCGGGAAAGGGTGCCATGTATGGTCAGGTGAATAGGCCTCCATCCGTTTTTCCGGAGCGCATCAAAATATATCATAGCCCGATAACGGGTAGACGCAGCGTGTTCGCCTTTTGAAATGAATAGTATGTTTTTTTTATTCATGATTTTTCATAAATTGCAAATATAACATCACCCCGACCATGTAACGTCGCTAAACATACATACAATTGGGCCATCAGTTTTTCGATGGTCTATCTTGGTTTCCAGTCATATAATCCCAACTATTGAGAATAATTTTAGGCGAAGTAAACATTTTAGCCTTAACCAATCGCAATCCATGGCGCCTTGCGAGCATGTGGAGGTTCGTTATGCAGTACAGCACCAAATGTCTCGGGACATCATTAGCTAACCAGTTGGCCACAAGCCACAGTCTTCCTTGGCTTTGAACAAAACTGAACATTTTTCAAAGGCCACACTTTGTAAGAGATTTTGTGGGTATCAAAAAAATAGAAAGATAGCAACGGAAAGTTTTTTCTCAACTCAAAAGATCTGCACAGGAATATATTCATTTTAAACAAAAAAAACTTGATAAAGCGAATAACTCTAAATTTTAGGTGATAAGGCTCAAGAAATCGATGACCCAAAAGGTTCAAGACATCGATGACCTTAAGGATCTAAATGTCCAAGACATCGATGACCCTATTCAAAATATTTGCAATCTGATACTCTCAATCAAATAATTGGTAAAGGGGGTATCAGATGGAACAAGAACTCAGAAAAACAGCTGTTAATCGTTATCTAAAGGGAGAAACTCCAAAATCAATATACACAGATCTTAAACGTTCAAAAAACTGGTTTTTCAAGTGGCTCAAACGCTACAAAAGCGGAGAACCTGAGTGGTATAAAGATAAATCAAAGGCTCCAATTAACCGTCCAGCTTCAATTGGAAAAGTTGAAAGACAAAGAATTATTTCAACCAGAACTCACTTAGAATCTCAAAAATTCGCTCAAATTGGACCTTCGGCTATCAAGTGGGAGTTAAACAAGTCAGGTTATAGTCTCCCATCTGAAAGTACCATAAAACGGGTTCTTAAAAGCGAAGGGCTTATTAAAAAAAACTTCGTATATTCCCAAAGGCGTTGAGTACCCGTATTTCACTGAACCGCTTGAATTTAACAATATCCATCAGGCCGATCTTGTTGGCCCTCGATATATAAAACGAGACGGCAAATTTTACTCGTTCAATGTGATGGACCTGTTGAGTCATCAGGTTTACATTGAATCACAACGAACCAAAGAGGATCGTCAAATTGCTTCCAGCCTTTTAAGATGCTGGAAAGCGATCGGGCTGCCGGACTTTCTTCAGCTTGACAATGCACTCAGCTTTCGAGGAAGCAACCGACACCCCAAATCGCATGGCTTGGTCATTCGGCTTTGTCTTTATTTTGGTGTTCAACCGGTCTTTATTCCGATCGGTGAACCCTGGCGTAATGGCGCGATTGAAAAATTTAACGATACTTACAATAAGAAGTTTTTTCGCCGCCAATGGTTTGCCAGCTATTCAATGTTAAAACGGCAAAGTAAAAGTTTTCAACGGTTTCATAACAAGCATCACCGTTACAGTTGTTTAAAAGGCAAAACGCCCCTGGAAGTGATCCACAAGGATGGATTTAAGCCGATCACAATAGGTGGCAATACGAAACTTCCAGATTTTGATACCGTTCCAGATGGCAATATCATTCTCATTCGATTTATCCGAAGTAATCGATTGCTCGATATATTCGGTGAGAAATTTGAAGTTTCAAAGAGCTTAGTTTATTCGTATGTAAAAGCAGTGATTGTTACCAACATCGGTTCATTACAAATCTATCTTGGTGATGAATTGGTTGATAAGATGGATTATCAGCTCACTGCTTAACGATATTTATTTCAACTGGGTCATCGATGTCCTGGACCTTTTTACCGTTAAACTTGGGTCATCGATGTCCTTGACTTTGACATTTAGGCCTTAATCGCTATAGTTCTCATGGGAGAGCACTCTATCATCGGTAACCATTTATTCACCGAGTGCGTGATATTTTTTTCATTTTTAAGGCCATTTTTTTTCGCTGTGCCTTTTGATCCGAGCCGTTTTCTTTCTTATCCAAACCCGTTGTAATTGACCCAAGAAATTAGGGATGATCACGTTTCATACAACCATTGGCGATTTGCATAAAATTTTATTGCTGTCCACCAAAAGGAAAATACTTCTCTATAGGAATGCTTCCGCTGTTACTCCTGTCTGAAAAGATTAAACTTGATTATATACCAAATGGCTTTGATACCGTCCTTCCAGGTTATTTTTTTCCCCTGGTCATAAAGACGAGGCTCATAATAAATCGGAACTTCAAAAATGCGTGCTTTCATTTTTGCAAGTTTAGCGGTGATCTCCGGTTCAAAACCGAAGCACTGACATTCAATGTTAATTTTCTTTAAGATGTCTGTCCTGATCATCTTGTAACAGGTTTCCATGTCTGTAAGGTGCAGATTGGTCAGAATATTTGAAAACAATGTTAGCAACTTGTTACCATAGTAATGCACAAAGCTATCCACCATAATTTCATTGCCCGAATATCGGCTGCCATAAACAGCATCGGCATTCTTTTCCACAAAAAATTTATATAGCTTAGGATATTCAAAAGGATCATATTCCAGATCAGCATCTTGAATAATCACCAGATCTCCGGTGAGGAGTTGCTGAGCAGTCCGAATCGCCGAACCTTTGCCCAGATTGGCATTATGATGAATAACCTTAATAAGTTCGTTTTTCGGGTAGTTGTCAAGCAACCCTTTTGTTCTATCGGTTGAACAGTCGTTAACTACAATAATTTCCTTGGGGAGGTTAACCGAACGTACTCTTTCAATGATGTCTATAATGGTTTTTTCCTCATTGTAAACAGGAATAATGACAGAAAGCATCAGATCTTTTTTCATTTATTAAAGCATCCTAAAATTTTTCATGCTATGTGGGACATGTTTCATCTACAGGCAAAAAGTATTCAGGAAGGCTCCTTAATTATGGGATGTCGCGTTTTTTTTACCTGCCTCCGGAAAGCGTTGTCTTGATAAAGTACTGCTTCCCAGGATTTGGGTAGAACTATCATGCTACCACCATCTCAATTATATCTGCCGCCTTTTCATGCCTGCTGTATACATCTGTTTCTTCAACATATTTTTTTCCGTTGAGACCCCATTGATCTTTGTCTTCAGAAGTCAGCATCGAAACCAGCATATGGTTAAGAGTTTCTTGCCTGAAGGGCGAAGGCACCAGTTTTCCCGCACCGGCCCGTTCCACATGAAAACCGTAGCCGCAATTATCGGTTGCCAGAACAGGCAGTCCGGCTGACATGGCTTCAATTAAAACCGTTCCGGTATTTTCCCGATAAGCAGGGTGCAATAAAAGGTCGGATCCTACTAAAAAGCGTGGCACATCGCCTCGCTCGCCGACAAAATTTACATGAGATGAAACCCCCAGTCTTTTTGCCAATCGGAGATAAGGCCCAGCTCTTCCTTTGCCCACAACCATCAGCAGGGTTTTCTCCATCAAATGGAGCGGCAGGGCTGATATGGCTTTTAATGCACGATCGACACCCTTTCTCTTATAGTCTGAACCGACCATCAACACGACGTGTTGATTTGGTTTAATAGCAAATTCACTGCGAAAATCATCCCGAATTCTCGGAACATTTGGAGGGGCCAGACGGTCCCTGGAAATTCCCGGTGGCACTGAGTGAAAACGTTGTTCGGAAGTTCCATAATAATCCATATAGAATTTCTTTTCACTATTGGAAATCAATATTATTTGGGTTTTTGCCTGTTTGTCGAAAACAGTACGTTCCAGAGCCATTAAAGCTCGACAACGTCCCGACAAACGATATAAAAAACTCCTTTCTAACGCCTTGGTTGCAAAACAGGTGTCTGATGCAAAATACACATCCAAACCGGGCATCTTGTTAAACCCCACAACGGCATCATAATGTTCGACGGTTATATGCTTATCAAGTCTTTCAACAAAGGATTTATAGCGCCTGTGGTTGGTAACGCCTTTATCGGGGATAATAAAAACCTGCAGATTGTCCGGTTGCCTCCCTACCCATGAACCGGTATATACATCTACTTGATGACCCCGTGATAGACAGACTTCGGCAAGCTGCAGGAATCCCCGCTGCAGCCCTCCAAATGGAAAATATTTAAACAGGCAAAATGCAAATTTCATTTTTCATCTAATAAAAAAGATTTATAAAATCTATTTAGCATTTTTCAAAAATAAGTCAACAGGAAGGCGAAAGCTAACAGGGTAAATGCATAGGAAAAAATCCTGGCATTTTAGTTTTGAAAATCTTAAGATGTGTAGTGACAGTGAACCGTTACATTCATGCCGTATTATACAATTTTTCAAATAAATTATGCCTGTATTGGAGTTAATGTGCTATCAAGGAAATATTAGTTAAAAACATTTTTGTCTAAAGACGAATGGTTATCCCCACCCTCATTTGGAAATTAATTATAAGGTTTTAACTAATGGGGAAAATTAATATTCTTCATATCATTTATAAATACAATGACAATCCTAGCAATATAATCCTTACCTATCTAAAAGCGTTGGATACTGGTCAATTTTACAATGTTGTTGTGGTATTGCAAGGGGGAAGGCCTAAGTTCCTGGTTGATTCTAAAAATATCACCTATATTTTCTATGAGAAAGCCAAAATTAAGGGTACCAGGTTTGACATTATTAAAAAGGTCATAGGGGTGATTCGTTCATACAAAATTGACTTAATTATAACTCACCGTTACAAGGCGTTTTATGTAGCTATCTTTGCCAATATATTTTCTTCAATAAAAAAAATATATTCCGTGGTTCATAGAATCGGTGAATTTAAAAACCGAAACAGAAGAATTTTAGCTAATTTGTTATGCAGAAAAAATCATACAATTATCGGCGTATCAAATGCTGTTTCAAATGATTTACGAAAGAATTTGTGGCGATTGTCTCCCGGCAATATCTTGACTATACATAATGCGGTTAATATTGCGGATATAGAAAATTCTCTATTGAACAGAAATGAAGCGCTGGATGTCTTGGGTATTTACAAAAACAATTTCATATTTGGGACAATAGGCCGATTGGTGCCTTTGAAAGGACACATTTATTTACTACAGGCGTTTGCATTGATACAAGATAAGTATCCCGAGGCGTTGCTGGTAATTATCGGCGGAGGGCGAAGTGCCCGGGATTTATATGCTAAAGTAGATGAGTTGGGGTTGAACGGACGTGTTATTTTTACCGGGAAGATTGAGAACGCGGCACAGTTGCTTTTAAGTTTTGATACATTTGTTTTTTCATCTCTTGAAGAATCGTTTGGCCTTGTCCTTCTTGAAGCGATGATAGCAAAACTCCCGATTATTTCCACAAATTCAGGTGGGATACCTGAAGTTTTGGGTAATGGGACAGAGATGGTTATGCCTGGTGATCCGGGGGCCCTATCTGAATAAATGATAGAATATCTGACAATTTCTCGAGAAGAACGGTTAAACCGTGGTAATATATTGTACCAACGGGCAGCTACACTGTTTGGAAACCAAGCCTTCAAACAGAAGCTGGTCCGTTTGATTGCTGATTAAAAGCGAAAAAGTATTTCTCATGATGTTTAAAAATTTTTTTTACCAAAAGGATATACAGATCCTTTTTAGGCCTTTCCTGATTTTAATTGCCTTTTTCTTTTTGTTGCCAAGTAAAACCTGGCGCAATAATTTTTTTTATTTTTTTATCCTGATTCCGGGTCTTTTTATCGTATGGCGAAATGATCTATCTGTACTCCTGAAATCAAAAATTTATGGGTTATCCATAATTTTATGTACCTATCTGTTTTTGAGTTGCCTGTGGAGTACTGGCGTTGACACTGGTGAATTATTGGCCAATCTAAAATATTTTCTCTCCCAGATTATGTTTATTACTCTAATGGTTCTGTTGTGTGTTAAGCAGAATAACAACTTGAAAATATTGCTTTATATGCTGTTTGGAGCTGCTGTTACAGGAGCATGTTTGTCAATCGCGAATGGGATATTGAACCATTTGATACCCAACGGGAGATTGCTTTTCTGGGGGAGTGTGCCTCAAGAGATTTTAGGTGCGAATATGTATTGTATTGGTATCTGTGCTGGATTATTTTGTATAAATAATGATGTTAAGGATAACACCTATTTGAAATATGTTAAGATTGTCGGATTAATCATCGTATGCCTATCTGTTTTGCTTTCTGAGAGCAGGGGGCCCATATTATCTCTCTACTTTATGTTCATGTTATATGCAGGGACTAAAAAAAGCATGAAAGGTGTATTGTTATTACTTATTCTACCAATAACTATTTATTGCATTGAAATATGGTCGGGTTCGGGTTTGATTAGTACGGTTATTGAACGTGAGTTTTATCGGTTTGAAATTTGGAGTGCTGCATTAATGCGCATAAAAGGTCATCTCTTATTCGGAAATGGCATACTAACTGATGACAATCTGTTTATACATAGTGGTATAGAGTTTTATCATCCTCATAGTATTTATATCGCTACGATATTTTATGGCGGTATTTTAGCTGGTTGTTTATTATTATCAATCCTGTTATTTTCTTCTCATACTGCGATCCAGTGGTTTGTGCAAACAAAAGATGCTTTATGCATCTGTATGTTATTGCTGGCAACATTACTGGTTGCAACAGATGGGTGTAAAATATTGAGTAAACCAAATGTGATATGGTTAATTTTCTGGCTACCGATATGTCTCTGTATGATTGTGGAACTACGTTTACCCGGCAAAGCATTTTGGTCTCGCAAAACATGAATTCTTTATTCGTTGCATGATTACAAAATGTTATATACGGATCACTTCTTGTAGACTTGCGTCGGTGGTGGGTTCATTATTGATCGGTGATAACAATTATAGAACAGTAACGTTTGATCAAAAAAGGAAATTTTAGAAAAAGTTCAAAATTATTGAACTGCTTGGAGAATATATCGGATGTTTAATTTTTCGACCAGATCAAAGAAACTATTGCTGGTTGTGTTTTTAATCATTTATTTGGTTTCCGGAATAACGGTCTTTAAAAAGGCAAAGGAAAATCGTACCGCATTTTTGCGCTGGTCTCCGTACACCGAAATGATTAAACACAGGGAGATGATCTATGGTGCGGAAGGCGGGACTTATCCAAATCTTCCCTTTATGCTGATGATTCTTATGCCTTTTTATGCAATGGGTCCCATAGCTGGGTCGCTTGCATGGCTAACGTTTAAGTTTTCGATAATATTATTTATATTTTGGGCCACAGTAAAGGTTGCCAGGGATAACGGTCCGTCCTGGCCTGACTGGGCATTGTTGGTACTGATACTGTTAAGCTCGCGAGTATTTATCAGTGATTTAACTCATGGCAACGTGAACCTGGTCATTGGCGGTTTTGTTGTGGTAGCGCTGTTGTGCTCGTTCTACGAAAAAGATTTCCTGTCCGGTCTGTCCATCGGCCTGGCTACTGTTCTTAAAGTAACTCCAGCGCTTTTTATACCCTATTTTTTATATAAACGAAGATGGTTGAGCGTAGCGGGTTCAATTGTTGGTATTGCTCTGTTTTGCTGGCTCATTCCGGGACTCATTTTAGGCTTTGATTTCAATAACCGACTAACAATAGAATGGTACAAGCAAATGGTACACCCGTTTTTAACCGGAATGCCGGTTGGATATATGCAAACTAATCATATCAATCAATCGTTTACCGGACTTTTTTTTCGACTATTGTCAGATAGTGTTTCCATAACTGCAGATGTTAAGAGAGGATACGACGAGTTAAGAATTAATTTTGTGTCTCTTGATCAAAAAACGGTCTCTTTAATCGTCAAAATCGCCTCCCTTGCCATTGTGGGTTGCCTGGCGTGGTTCTGCCGTACTCCCCATAAAGATCACAAGCATTTTGGAAACTTAGGAGAGTTTGCCATGGTGTTTTTAGCGATGCTCTTTCTATCGGAGCGATCCTGGAAGCATCACTACATTTTATTGATACTTGCCCACAGCTTCTTGCTCTATTATTTGCTGGTCATGAAACCATCAGGGTGGAGCAAATGGGTGCCGCTGAGTTTTATGATTATTGCTGTTTTTCTACATACCTTTTCAGGCAGTTTGTTTTTTGGCCGTCATTGGAGCGACGTTTTGGAGGCTTATGGGGTTTATATCATCGGTGCGCTCTCACTTTTTGTAAGCTGTGCCGCCGCCTTGACAGCTTTACGGTTGGAAGGGTGGCCGAATCGATATGGTAAGATGGGAGATTATCATCAATAATCCTCGAAATACTCAATGTATTCCTGCCCCGTGAAATGCGAAGCCTATTGTTCAACTATAATACCTTCTTTTTTTGTATAAAAAGCAGTGGAAACAGAGTTGCGTTTTGAAATGTACATATGATACTTGTTGCCAAATTCCACTCTGTTATCTATAACCTCTGAAAAAACACCTGAAATTCCGAGAACAAGTTCACAGACTTCCCGCACTCCGTACCGTGACCCGCTGTTTGCACTGATATAATCACATAATCCTTTTTCTTTAACATATGTTTCGAAAAGTGGGCCGGCTCCTCTTCTGATTAAAAATCTCAGGCCGCAATGGCTGGCTATGGAAAGGTCTAAAACATCATCAAAAACAAATGCCACCTGATCCGGCTGAATGTTGTGTGTTATTTGAATGTGGTTTAATGCCTCTATTTTATTCAATAAATTGTAATAGACAAAGTGGAGGTGCTCTCTTTTGGAAAATTGAAATACAGATGGGTTGTTTTGGCCGGTAATAATACCAAACAAGGGAAGCTCGTTATTTTTTAAAAAGTGTCCAAATCTCAACAGGTTTGTCCCCATTGAGTCCGGTTCCGTATAAGTGCTGCTTGTTTCCTCTCCTTTTATACCCGCGTTAAATACGCCGTCCCAGTCGAACAGATAGGCTTTGATATGTCTCAGTTTTTCTATGATATCTATAAAAGGGGTGATAAATTCACCCCCCAAATTTGAAAAAATGTCTTCTATATTCATCAAGCAAACAGGTTCATTTTAATCAGGTCCTGAACATCAATCATACCGATAAGCTTATCATTTTCCAGCACGATGATATTATCAACCTTTTTCTGTTTGAATACCTCAACAGCATCGTACAGCAGACTATCTCCACTGATTGTAATCGGTTGGTTATATGAAAAATCCGACATTCTTTTGCTTAAGATGGTTTTTCCATCCTTTTCAAGCTGTCTCCTTAAATCACCATCAGTAAACACTCCAACCACTTTCCCATTATCAACAATGGCAACAGCCCCCAATCCGGATTCGGTCATCTGCACAATCGAATCCAACACCGTATCATCCAAAGTTGCGGCAGGATTTGCCTCTCTTATTACTTCCTTAACCCTGATTGTCATCAACTGCGTATGTTCTGTGAACTGCCGAGTTCCTATTGTTGTAAAAGTGTTTTCAGTCAACAGTTTCATAACCTTCCAGGGTACCGTGCAGGTATGTACGCCAAGATTTATGGCATTTCGCACATGTTCAGGGTGTCTTACAGAAGAAAACATGATTTTTGTATGGTAACCGTAATGGTCTACAGCCTTTACGCACTGTTTTATCAGTTCAAGCGCATCATGACCTTGGTCCTGCAGGCGGCCTACCAGAGGGGTCACATAATCGGCTCCTGCAGCCATTGCCATGTAGGCTTGCTGTAAGGTGTAAACAAGATGGATGTTAACCTTTATACCTTCATCTTTGAGCATTTTGCACGCTTTAACCCCCTCAATGGAGACCGGTATTTTGAATACGGTTTTCTCTGTGTCCAACCCAAGGTTTAAAAGACGGTGTGCCTCTTTGTGTATTTCATCACATGTTTCACCCAGCGCTTCAATCTGTAGTACCGGTATCACAGCGGCCAATTTCAGAATTGTACCGTCTATATCGGTTATGCCATGCCGATGCATGAACGTGGGAGTGGTCGTGAGTCCTGCAAGAAAACCGAGCTGAAACGCCTCTTCTATCTCCTTTACATCTGCTGAATCTAAATATAATTCCATAATAGTTCACTTTTGTTATTTAGTGCCCGAACGAAAACAAGGATTTTTTGTTAAGATCAAGGAAGACGAAAATTTTAACCGCAGGAATACGGGTAGTATTTCGAGGATTAAAATTTGAGTCTGACGAAGACATTGGCGAAAAAGACAGTTTTCGTTCAGGCACTATTTATGGGTTTCTATATTTCACCTCTATTTCATGAATTTCCAGTAATGGTTTTAAAAACTCTTCCAGATCAAATACACTCAGCTGACTTGAGGCATCACATAAAGCCTTTTGAGGCTCAGGGTGAGTCTCTATGAAAATCCCATCTACACCTGCTCCAACACCTGATCTTGACAAAGTAGGAAGGAACTCCTTAGACCCGCCTTTTGGGTCTGCACTGGGGATCCCGTATCTTCGTACAGAGTGGGTGATGTCAAAAACTACGGGAAACCCTGTCTGATTTAAATGAAAAAAGCTTCTGGGATCCACGATCAAATCGTTGTATCCAAACGTATATCCTCTTTCAGTTAATATGATCTGTTCGTTTCCGCTATCTATGGCTTTCTGAACGGGTTTTGCCATATTTTCAGGGGCCAAAAACTGCCCGTGCTTTATGTTGATCACTTTTCCTGTTCTGGCAGCTGCTTCCAGAAGATCTGTCTGCATGCATAAGTAGGCCGGTATCTGTATAACATCAAGAAATTCTGCTGCTTGGGCAACCTGCTGTGGATAGTGTACATCTGAAAGAATCGGAAAATTGAACTCCTGCTTTATCCTGCATAACAGTTTAAGTCCCTCTTCCAGCCCGGGTCCTCTGTAATTCTGGGCAGTACTACGATTATCTTTTTGAAATGAGGATTTATAAATAACAGGCAGATTCAGCTTTTCAGAGACTTGTTTTAAAACGTCCGCTGTTTTAAGCATGATACGCTCTTCCTCAATGACGCAGGGACCTGAAATGAGGAATAACTGATCAGCGCCACAGGAGATATTACCAACCTGAACAATTCTTTTTTTCATGAGATTTTAAAGTATTATTGAAATTTTGTTAAACCTTCATTCATGCTTGAGAGTATGACTGAAAGAGTATTTTTTGTCAATATTTAAAACATACTTTAAAACCGCTCATGAACAGTAAAACAATTCACTACCCACTACAAGGTCTGCCCCATAATGATGCGCGTAACTGCCTCGATATCACCTGGCCGATCAACACCAAAACTCCGGTGTTCTGTTTTTACCACATGAATGGGTATTCCATTTTCAAGCAGACGCAGCTGCTCAAGCTTTTCTGTTAATTCCAGATTGCTCGGTCCTATGGCCACAAATTGTTTCAGGATGTTCATACGGAATGCATACAGTCCGATGTGTTCGTAAAACTCACCCTTCTGTTGATCACGGGGAAATGGGATAAGAGAACGGGAAAAATATAGTGCACGGCTATCTTTAGCAAAAACAACTTTGACCCGGTCCGGGTTTTTAGCCTCATCCGGATCGATTTTTCGGACCAGAGTTGATACTTTTATATTAGGATCAGAAAAAGGCAAAACCAACTCTGTTAGCATGGCAGTCTCATGAGCCGGTTCATCACCCTGTATATTGACCACAACAGCGTTTTCCGGCACGTTAAGCAGTTCTGCAGCTTCAAGAACCCGGTCCGTACCACTTAAGTGGTCGTCTCTTGTTTTAATTACCGGAACGTTCAGATTCTTTGCTGCCGAGATAATCCGGTTGTCATCAGTGGCGAGGATGGTCTTAGAAAGTTGCGGACAGCGGCTGGCCCGTTTAAAAACGTGCCAGAACATAGGTTTTCCCAAAATTTCTGCCAGGGGTTTACCCGGGAAGCGTTTAGACCCGTAACGTGCGGGTATAATCCCGTAACATTTTGGAAGATTAGTCATTATGGGGTTTTTCCTGTTTTTTGGCACGTACTGTTGAGTAACTTCTCAATAAGACCGCAGGCTTTGACTGTGCCGCCCTGGCGATTTTTCACATACATAAAAGCTGCTTTACACACTTTTTCGCGGGGCGTGGTTTTTTCTATACTCTTTACAAGAAAGTTCGAAACTTCCTTCCAGTCTGTCGCTACATGAACGAGACCCTGTTCCACGATTTCCCGTCCTACCCATGCGAAGTTTTCCCATGAAGGGCCGATGACGGGTATGACTCCGCAGGTGAGCGGCTCCAAAAAATTCTGACCGCCCAGAGGCGCAAGACTCCCTCCCAC
>Ga0315549_1000338_pt1 | contig 56973 bp, 58 predicted proteins | sample SalMarSW160200MG_FD_203101 | JGI IMG/M metagenome (GOLD analysis project Ga0315549, IMG submission 203101) | Salt marsh sediment microbial communities from the Plum Island Ecosystem LTER, Massachusetts, United States - Salt Marsh Sediment SW1601-200 ...
ATTTTATCGAGCAGAGTTTTCACCATTTTATCCTTTAATCGCTCCTTTATCTCATCCCCTTCCATGGGATAAAATTGTGAGTGATTACTTAAAAATAGTGAAATTTTTTACTTTCGGAAGTACTGAATGTAACAGGTATTGTGCCTAACCTTAAAAAATTGCCATCACAGGAGCATGACCTGAAGGTTTATATTGAGTTTTATTTCTCTGCTGATTGCACAATTCACGCATTTTATCATCAAATTTTCCGATACCCATATGTGGTCGACTCTCACGCTCATGCTCCTTCTGAAGTTGCATTTCTGTAATCCTACCATATACACTCCCTCGATTTTTCATTTTTGCTCTGAACAAATTCGTGAAAACCACTCTTCTAGAAAAAAATAAAGCCCCTCTCTCTGCTGTGAAATCCGATGCTATTCTGAAGGGCGTCTGCGTTATGTATTATGTATATTATGTATATTATATATACATCAACTTCTCCGGGGGCAACATGGAAGCCTCCGAGAAGGATGATATCACTTTTTTGGGATTGAAATTTCTATCGAGATAAAGCCTGAGTTCCTCAATAAAATCCAGCTTGTGATGGAAGTACTCTGATTCAGGAATCTTTCCCTGTGAAAAATAAGCATTTATGGTTGTAATTTCACCTACAGATATCTGCAGGATGCACTTATGCCACTTGACAGCAACATTGTATCCCACTTCCTAGAATTCCAGGGAAGGAATTAATTGTCTGCCACTTTTGTTTCCTGCAATGCAATTTCAATCTCCAAACCATTTCATAAGCAATTCAATACGGCAATTAAAAATTTCATGGGAATAAAAAACTTCATTTATGTATAAACATTGGGCCAAGATAATGAATGCATCGCTCTTTCCTCAAATATTAAAATGCAACCTGGAAAAATAAAAAATGAAGAGAAAGGGCTTGACAGCGAGCGTTACGGCAGGTTTAATATCACTTAGCTAAAGAAGGCAAGGGACATAAATTTATTATGTGCATCCTAATATCGTCTACTGCAACAGCTCCTGCATCTCCGTAATAGCCTGCTACAGTTACTCGGATTGGCTGTCCAAACCCGAGCTTACGGCATTTCCACTCATATGGGGACTGGTGGATTATTTTTCGTGGCCGATACTCGTAGCTCTGCCATCCGGCGATATAAAACTCTACTCTGTCTATCCGGCTGGTGTCGTTTGTTTCAGCAACCACGGTAATGCCCCCTATAGCTACTGTTTTATTGTACGGCATTATCTGCCGGTCAAAAAGGTAGATATGATTCTCTTTTGGCGCGGTTATTTTCAAGGTAACTGGAGCATTATCTCTACATTTTACAAGCCATCCCTGATCCACTATTATATCTAAAGCGATAGAAATTATTTCGTTGGTGTTGCCCGCCCACATATAATATCCATCTAAAGATACAACACTCGTTGCCTCATCACTGACTCTTCCTCCAAAACTTTTATTCCACAGTTCGTTTCCGTCATAGTCTACTTTCAACACCCACGCGTCGAATTCGCCAACATTTTGGGTGCCCGTTCTGCCTACCAAAACATAGCCATCATTCGTTTGTTCAAAGTCAAGCACATGCTCACTATCAGGTCCTCCGTATTTCTTTTTCCACTGCTCATTTCCCTCTTTATCTACCTTGATTAAATAGCCATCGCCCCATCCAGTGGATGTAGAGATTGTATAGCCAGCAACGAGGTATCCATTCTCTACATCATCAACATATGCATTAAACTCAAAGTCCCACCATCCATACGTCTTGTTCCATATTTCGTTTCCTTGCTCGTCGATTTTTATAAGCCAAGTGTCCCAGCCACCGTGAGAGGTGTAAGAATATGTTATCCCCGAAATCAGGTATCCATTTTCCATCTCTATAATATCATCTCCAACATCTGTTTTATTTCCTCCAAAAACCTTGTGCCATTCTACGTTTCCATTTCCATCCGTTTTTATCACCAATGCATCTGGGTCGCCCAAGACATTAAAAGAATATGTCTCTCCAACCATAACATAACCACCATCCCTTGTTTTTATAAGGGTACGTAAATAGTCAACACGTTCTTCCCCATATGTTTTATTCCATATTTCATTTCCCTGTTTATCCGTCTTTATAAGCCAGAAATCATACCCTCCTAATCCAAAAGATTCCGTAATCCCTCCGATAACATAACCATCATCCGCCTCCACCACGCTCCATGCCTTATCTCCTTCTTTTCCGCCAAATGCTTTTTCCCATATTTTATTTCCATTGGTGTCTACCTTGATAATCCACGCATCGTATTTGAATCGCTCCTTGCTCGTGGTCCCCACAAGAACAAAGCCCCCATCCTGTGAGGGCTGGACATCATAGAAACCTGCATATCCCATACCTTCGTATTTCTTATTCCATTCATCATCATAGGTCTGTCTTCGTTCATCACCTTTCATTCCGTTATATTTTAAGGCTGCCGCTGAGCCGAGCAAAAGTATCGCAACGCAAACCAAACCAATAATTATTTTTTTCATCTTTGCATCCATACTTAAAGCAATAATCTTATTTTAAAGTTATGTCATTAAAATAAAGGGAAGGAAAAAAAGGGATTTTTCCCTCTTTAGAAGAGCCAATACGTTTTATAGACATCTACATCGCTATGCCACAGAAGCTCTCTAGGTGTTACACGATTATTCTCAAAGTTATCCAAGTATTTGCCTCCATGCCTCCATGCTGCCCACGTGAGTTCCGAACAATAGTACCCTTTTCCAAGGTCTTTCTCTACACCGTTATACTCAAAGTTGTCATTAGACGGATAATCTTTCTGTTTCGTATTTTGACCCTCATACCATGGCGATACAAAATCAAACGGTCTCCCAACTCGGTCACGAGCGAAGTTAATAGCACGCAAATTATTGCCTCCATCGACATGGGCGTACTTACATTTGCTGTAAGCATCTTCGTACCATATTGCCTCTCCTATAGATTGGCTTTCAACTTGTCCCCATTCATCGCTACCGCCATCCACATAGCTTTCATACGTTAACTTTCTTAACAATTCGTTATCAAACGGGTAATACCATTTCATTTTACTTAATTTCCACGGTTTGTCACCCCAGCTATTTAAGTATGGATCCGCTTCTATCACTTTATTATTTTCGTCATCCCACAGAGCAGTGTGGTCGGGACCTATAAACCAGTCCATAACCCCCGCGGCTTCTGCAAAAACAATGTCACCTGTTTCAGTGGGCTTTTCATATGCATTTGCCGGTGCTCCTGTTATCATCACAAACGCTCCTACTATTACCAACACGCCAAACAATTTTATTACTCTCTTCATTTCATCACCAATAGTGTAAATGCGGGGGGGGGGTATAAATTGCTTCCTACAAACAAAATTGTTCTGTGAGAACAACAGCAGTTTAATCAAAAATTAGAAAAAATGAAGAGAAAGGGCTTGACAGCGAGCCGAGGAGCCATAGCCTTCAAGCAGTAGAGTTTACCCTGGAAGAATCCCGAAGGATTCAATCAAGGCTCTCCACCTAAGCCATAGTTCCGGGCCCCTTGCGGGGTATCTCTCCCATGGGCTCGCGCACCGTAGTACTCAATAGCACGTAGCAGGCTTAACTTCCGGGTTCGAGATGAGACCGGGTGTTTCCCTGCCACTATGACCGTCAAGCCCTATGACTGCATACGCAACCTGTTTAACGAGAGCTGCAGAGTGATTAGTAACTGCGGGCTGAACAGCTCGCCGAAGCTTGCTGCTTACACCCCAGTCCTATCAACCGGATCTTCTATCCGAACTCTATGGATGCCTCGTTTTAGGGTAAGTTTCCCGCTTAGATGCTTTCAGCGGTTATCTCTTATAGCGTAGCTGCCCAGCATGCCCTGTCGGACAGCTGGTAAACCAGAGGCTACGGGCCCCCGTTCCTCTCGTACCGAGGGGCCCTTCCCTTCAGGCATCAACACGTCCAGCGCAGAGAAACAAACCTGTCTCACGACGGTCTAAACCCATCTCACGATCCGCTTTAACGGGCGAACAACCCTACCCTTAGCAGCTGCTGCACTGCTAGGATGCGGAGAGACGACGTCGAAGTAGCAAGCCTCCAGGTCGATGTGGGCTCTTGCTGGAGACAACTCAGTTATCCCTGGGGTAACTTTTCTGTTATCAATGCCCCCCATAAATGAGAAGCATTGGTTCGCTAGGCCCTGCTTTCACATCTCGGATTCTTGCTTTGCGAATCCGAGTCAAGCCATCTTTTGCCCTTGCACTCTACGCCCGATTTCTGACCGGGCTGAGATGGCCTTTGGGCGCCCCTGATATCTTTTCAGGGGCGTGGCGCCCCACCCAAACTACCCACCTGATGGTGTTCCCTTGCGGGTTAGAAATACGATTTTGAAAGGGTAGTGTCTCATTGGTGCCTCCACCAGGACTAGCGTCCTGGCTTCGACGGCTCCTACCTACACTGCACTAACAAGACCGTATTCCAGCAACAGGCTGTAGTAAAGCTCCACGGGGTCTTCTCTTGCAGCTGGACGGTACTGGACTGTGCGCCAGTAAGTCAATTTCACCGGGCTCCACCTAGGGACAGCAGGACTCTCGTTGGACCATTGATGCAAGTCGCCAATTAAGCGACAAGGTATTACGCTACCTTAAGAGGGTCATGGTTACCCCCGCCGTTTACAGGTCCTTCTTCCGGTTGTACCCGGCTTTCAGATACCTGCACTGGGCAGGTTTCGGCGGCAATACACACCCTTACGGGCTAGCTGCCACCTGTGTTTTTATTAAACAGTCGGAGTCCTCTAGTCACTGCGACCTGCCTTCTACAAGGCAGGCACCCCTTATCCCGAAGTTACAGGGCTAATTTGCCGAATTCCCTTAGGTGGATTAACGCCGACACGCCTTGGGCTTCTCACCCAGGGGCACCTGTGTCAGTTCTCGGTACGAACACTACAGTTGGCCTTTACACACTTTTCACGGGCACCGGGAATCAACTGAAGTTTCCTCAATTAGAAACCCCATCACACATTCGCCCGGTTCTCACCATTACGGTACTTCCCGGGTTTCAATGCTTAGATAGTGCGACGGCACTATTCAGTCCATCCAGATGCGTCATGTGTAAAGCAGGGACTGCAGTGGTGCAGGAATATTAACCTGCTTCCCTTTCGACCTGTTCCAATTAAGACAGGCCTTAGGATCGACTAACCCTTGGCTGACGAACATTGCCAAGGAACCCTAGCCCCTTCGGCGGTCGGGATTCTCACCCGACTTTGCTGCTACTCTTGCCAGGATTCTCGACCGTACGCGGTCCACTGGAGCTCACGCCCCAACTTCTACCCACGCACGGCGCCCCCCTACTCATTCTCATGTCTACGTATCGGTGACCGGCTTGAGCCCCGTCCATTTTCGGTGCCCATACCCTCGACCAGTGAGCTGTTACGCACTCTTTAAAGGATGGCTGCTTCTAAGCCAACCTCCTGGCTGTTTTAGGATATGAACTCCCTTTGAATAACACTTAGCCGGCACTTAGGGACCTTAACGTAGAGCTGGGTTGATTCCCTTTTGGACATCAAGCTTACCCCAGATGCCCTTACTCCCTAGGTCTACAGCGGTGGCGCATTCGGAGTTTGACAGAGTGGCGAGGACTTTCGCCCCCTAACCATCCAATCAGTGCTCTACCACACCACCTACCTCGCTAGAGGTCTACCTGCAAGTAGTTTTGGGGGGAACCAGCTATCACCGGTCTAGATTGGCCTTTCACCCCTATACGCAGCTCATCCGAACGATTTGCACGTCAGTATCGGTTCGGTCCTCCACCCAGCTTTCGCTAGGCTTCAACCTGGCCACGCATAGATCGACCGGCTTCGGGTCATCTGCCAATGACTCAAGGCGAACGCACCTTGCCCCTCGTTGCCTGCGGGCACTCGCTTTCGCTTCGGCTTCTCCCCTACGGGATTAACCTCGCCATCAACAGAAACTCCCTGGCCCATTTTTCGAAACGTATAACAGGACGCTGCCTTCCCTCTGCAAGCAGAGGTGCAACGCTTTCACGCCCTATACGTCTGTAATCATCTAGTTTCAGGCTCTTTTCACCTCTCTCTTTGAGGTACTTTTCAGTTTTCACTCACGCTACTAGTGCGCTATCGGTCTCAGGACATGTTTAGGGTTGGGAGTTTATGCCTCCCGCATTCACACGCGATATCCAACGCGCGCTACTCTGGAACACCCACAATCTTCCTTCCAGCTTGCCTCTACAGGACTATCACCCTCTATGGTATGTCATTCCAGACAACTTCGAGTTCGCTGGTGAGGAAGTAACGGGGTCCAAACACCACATCTCTCCTGTCTTTCGACAAAAGATTCGGTTTGCCCTATACCGCTTTCTTTCGCCAGTACTAACGGCATCGCTATTGCTTTCTTTTCCTGCGGGTACTAAGATGTTTCAATTCCCCGCGTTCCCGATCCTATGCAGGATCATCACGGGTTTACCGTGATAGGAAGTCCCATTAGGTAATCTCCGGATCAAAGGCTCCTTGCGCCTACCCGGAGCATATCGCAGCTTGGCACGACCTTCCTCGGTGCCTGAGCCAAGCCATTCCCCAGATGATTTTTGCAGCTCTTTTCCGTCCAGGTTGCGTATGCATGACCTCACAGAAACAGCAGCTCTTGCTGTTCCTCAGTCCATACCAACTGATCTATACAGACCAATTAGCGATGGAGTGGACCGGATGGGATATCCTGCTGGATAACCAGCATTTGAACCCATGGCCTCCTGCTTGCAAAGCAGGCGATCTTCCACTGATCTACCGGCCCCTCTTTGCACTGGCACGAATTTGGCGTTTGATCGAAAATAAACGTAGGAGGTGATCCATCCGCAGGTTCCCCTACGGATACCTTGTTACGACTTAGCCCCGCTCGCTGAGCCCGGGTTCGAACTTGCCATAAAACAGACCCTCACCCAAACCCAACTCGCCTGGCTTGACGGGCGGTGTGTGCAAGGAGCAGGGGCATATTCACCGCGGGATGTTGATCCGCGATTACTACGGAATCCAGCTTCATGAGGACGGGTTACAGTCCTCAATCCGAACTATGACCGGGTTTTGAGATTGGCTTCCCCTTTCGGGGTTGCAACCCATTGTCCTGGCCTTTGTAGCGCGCGTGTTGCCCGGAGGATTCGGGGCATACTGACCTACCGTTGCCCCCTCCTTCCTCTGGTTTATCACCAGCGGTCCCCTTAGTGTGCTTCTGAAGCGGACTCCAGAGTGGCAACTAAGGGCAGGGGTCTCGCTCGTTATCTGACTTAACAGAACGCCTTACGGTACGAGCTGACGGCGGCCATGCACCACCTCTCTGTCTTTTATTCGGGTAAGGTCTTCAGCCTGACCCACATACGACAGTCTCCTCCGGTGAGTTTTCCGGCGTTGAATCCAATTAAACCGCACGCTCCTCCCGTTGCTGTGCTCCCCCGCCAATTCCTTTAAGTTTCAGCCTTGCGACCATACTTCCCAGGCGGTGGGCTTAACGCCTTCGCTACGGCACTGGGCGCTCACGTAGAACCCCCAATGCAAAGCCCACATCGTTTACGGCCAGGACTACCCGGGTATCTAATCCGGTTTGCTCCCCTGGCTTTCGTCCCTCACCGTCGAACCCGTCCTAGAAGAGCGCCTTCGCCACTGGTGGTCCTTCAAGGATTACAGGATTTCACTCCTACCCCTGAAGTACCCTCTTCCTCAACCGGTCCCAAGTCTGACAGTCTACCCGGAATTCGTCTGGTTAAGCCAGACGATTTACCCAAGCATTTACCAGACCGGATACGGACGCTTTAGGCCCAATAAAATTGACCACCACTCGGGCTGCGGGTATTACCGCGGCGGCTTATGCCTTGCAGTAGCAAATCTTCCATTACCGCTGCAGATGGCACCCGTCTTACCCAGCCCTTACTCCAAATGCTTTTTAGGCATTCGAACAGCCTACGCTAAGCGTAGGCACTTGGAATCCCCCCGTCACTCTTTCGAGCATTGCGGAGTTTTCGCGCCTGCTGCGCCCCGTAGGGCCTGATATCGTGTCTCAGATATCATCTCCGGGCTTCCCCTCTCAGGGCCCGTACCCGTCATAGGCTAGTGAGGACGTTACCCTCACTACAACCTGATAAGCCGCAGAGCCATCCTCAGGCGTCGGAACTTTTGGCCTAAATGCATTCCAGCATTCTAGACCTATGGGGTATTATTCCCAGTTTCCCGGGATTATCCCCCACCTGAGGGCAGGTTCTCCACGTGTTACTGAGCCGTCTGCCAAGGACCGAAGTCCTTTAAACTCGCATGGCTTAGTCGAATTCCAATAGCAGTAGCCTCCGGCAGGATCAACCGGTATTTGTAGTATGTTCAATAAGGAAATAGATCGCATATTTACCGACCAAACTTCACCATTGTGCCAATGCGTATGTCAGATTCGAGAGAGCACGCTCTATGCGGAGTTCTCAAATCTCCATAGTATTTAGCCCAAGGTGGACAGAACTCCTTTCATAGCAAAAGCTCAGAAGTCAACCGAATTAACTTGGGCCCGTAAATATGGCAATACAAGTCGTGTTTATAAAAATTTTGGTGGTAAAGTAGGATGTGTACCGTTCATAGAAATATGAATGAAATATATAAATTTGAAATCTATAATGGTATATGATAAAAGGGGAAAATGTTTATTACGCCGGCACGTCCGACGGGTGGGAACTGGCAATGAAAAGGTACAAGCCCAGAGATAAAGTGGCCGATTTTCCTGTCGTGATGTGTCATGGATTGATGGCAAACAAACACAGCGTCGATTTTGGAGAGGAGGATACGAAAGAATGGAACAAATACAGCCTTGCCGCCTACCTCTATAAAGGGGGCAATGGAAAGTTGAGATGTGATGTATGGGTTCCCGAATTAAGAGGCCGAAATGGCAGCCAGACATTTGACCCCGATACCCATCCCGAAAAATATAATTGGTGTATTGACGACTACATAGACAAAGATATGCCGGCCATTATAGAAACAGTTCAGCAGGCATACTGTAAGGAAAAAGGACAAAAGACAAAAATTTTCTGGGTAGGTAAAAGCATGGGAGGAATGATCGCATATGCATACGGAGAAAGCGAAATGGGACATGAAAATCTCGAAGGAGTGGTGACAATGGGTTCGCCTGCTTACTTTGAAAAAGTTCGGTTCTGGAGAAAACTCCTGACACTTATTTCTCCAAGAAATATAGATGGACAAATAAATCCTGTGAAAATAATGGAGGAGTCAAAGATACTGGGAGAGTTGAACGCAATTGATATATTGAAAAATAGTTTTACAAACAGTTCTAACATTGATGGCAAAATATTGGACAGATATATAAAAGAAGGATTAAATAATACAATTTCAATTAAAGTTCTCGAACAATTTGGTGTTTTTTACCGCCATCAAAATTTCAGCCGCTATCCAGAACGACCATGGATTTATGACATTTTAGATGAAAATCCCCTGGCAGGAAAATACCAGCCCCCTCACAGTTACACGGAAAACCTTTCCAGATTTACTTCTCCACTTCTTGCCATTGCCGGCGGAGGCGACACATCAGCACCGCCAGAGGAAGTGAAGCGCATCGTCCGTAACGTGGGAAGTACGGATACTACATTCCATGAATTTTCAAAAAGAGCCGGATACAGTGCTGATTACGGCCATCTCGATTTGAATCTCGGAATAAAAGCGAAGGAGGAAGTATATCCCGTGATATACAAATGGCTGAGGAAGAGAGCGATGGAGAGATAAACTAAAATGAATAATATCAGACAGGAAATTTAATCTCTCTTAATCTTTTCCCACCTATTGCAGAACTTATCACGATTTTGGTTAATTTCTTTTTCAAGTGCTGTTTCCCCCCATCCCTTATCCTCCTTCTTCCAATTCTCAATAAGTTTTCTATACTCCTTATAACTATTGCATATCTCTATGAAATAATTTTCCTTTTCATTGTCGCCTTTTCGCTTAAAGATGTTTTTGTCAATCTTAAATTCTTTTGAATCCAAGATAAAATAATCCTTGGGTGCCCCATCATCTCTGGCGCGAACCAAAATACAAAAATCAAATTTTTTATTTATTACTTGTTTTCCATCCCTAAAGTTATACCCCCAACGTGTTACTCCCGCACCTTTATCATAGTATTTCTTTGATCCTTTGACTTCAATTTCTAAACCATTTTGCAACCGTATATCTGCACTTTTTCCTACATCCAAAGGGCCATACCTCTGTTCTATTAATTCATTAGCAACCCAAATTTCAAAAAATGGCCCTGGAATCTTTCCAAGCTTTTCAAATCCTAATTCTGAAAGAAGTTCTAATCCCCTTGATATTTTCTCGGCTGCCCCTCTTACTTTGCGAGAATTATATATCATACTTTCCATAGTAAAACGGCCTATTTAAGTATGATTGCTATAAAGAATAGCATCGAAGCATATGTAATCTATTGGGAATATATCCTAACCTTGAAAAAAATAAGTAGGGCGGATATATTTATCAATCTCCCCAATATTCGTTATAGAGGCAACGTAGATTTCGGACTAGCAAAATAATATGAAATAATCTTAATGGTATTTACTAAAGATACAATTCTGTGAATTAAATCAATTAACTCATCAAGTTTAATTTCTGATGTTTTATCTTCATTTAGGATTATTTTGACATTTCTCTTCTTACCAAGTTTTTCATAGGAGTAATCCATATGTGCAACAGCATTTCTCACTTCCACAAATTTTTTTGGAAACAACGAGCTAGTCTCGATTCCATATCTGGATGTTGTTTCAGAACTTAATTTATCATATACTTTTCGTAAATTGTAATATTTTGAGATTTCAGATATTATATTACTATCTATGGAAAGACCTTTTGCGATTTCCGTGCAATTAAAAAGAATATTGTTTTTCGTTAAAGAGTAATAATACTCGAACATTGAACCCGTTAGTGACATTATTATATCAACATACTCATCTATTTGTAATTCCGTTTCATACTCTTGCCAAACAAACATTGGTCTTTCCTTAAATTCCCCGATAGAACGCCAAGGTTTTAACGCAAATTTTAGAAAAGTATTTCCAATCCTATAGATTAATAAGCCTCTTTCAAAATCCGGTTCATATTCTTTTATGTACGCTCTTTCTAAATTTTCACATATGAATTTTAACTGAAGATATAGGTCTCTAAGTGATTTTATTATATAGTTCTCCCAATATGAATCCCTAATTTTTATTCCGTTTTTTTCGTATTTTTGTATTGTTTGATTAATAAATGAATCAACCTCCTCTCCAATACCCATATGTTAGTATCAAAGGATTATACTTAACTACTTTGGAGGAGTTAATAAATTATTTATTGTTATCTACAATTCTGGATGCCATTTTTATTCATCCAAATTTTGGGAGGGGGCCAATTCTCTATCAGAAATTTTTATATAGAACAATGTATATACAATTCTTCATTATGGGCACAACTAAGAATACAACCGTCAAGAAAAGCAGTAAAAAGAAAGGAGATTCAACAAAGAAAAAAATTGCGGAATTTAAGAAAGAACTGAAAGATAAGAACGACAGAATACTCCGTCTCCTTGCAGATTTTGACAATTATCACAAGAGAATGGAAAAGGAAGTTGGCAATTCGGTGGCCCGTGAGAAGGAAAGAGTGATGCTGAAATTTCTCGACATTTACGAAAACCTTCAATCCGCATATGCCGGCACCAAGGATGACGGGCTCAGTATCGTCCTGAAGCAATTCAAAAGAGCGCTGCAGGAAGAAGGCATAGGAGAGATAGAATCGGTGGGGGAAAAATTCGATTACAAATTTCATCATGCCGTATCGACCGAAAAAAGCGATGAGTATGAAGAAGGGGTTGTAATGAAAGAGATTAGAAAGGGATATGTCATGAATGAAAAGGTAATAAAACCGGCATATGTTGTAGTTTCAAGAGGTGATAAAAATGACAAAAATAGTAGGAATTGATCTGGGAACAGTTAATTCGGAAGTGGCAGTGATCGAAGGGGGAAAGCCCTCTCTGATAAAAAGTGCCGAGGGCGAGCCGTATTTTCCATCCATTGTGGCATTCACCAAGGATGAAGAAATGCTCGTCGGTGAGGCGGCAAAACGTCAGGCAATTATGAATCCCGAAGGGACTGTCCACAGGATAAAGAGGAAGATGGGGTCCAACAAGAAAATAAAGATACAGGGAAAGGAGTATAGCCCCGAGCAGATATCCGCCTTCATTCTCCAGAAGATAAAGAGAGATGCAGAGGAATATATGGGAGGCGAGATAAAGGAGGCAATCATAACTGTCCCTGCATATTTCAATGATGACCAGCGCCAGGCGACCAAGGATGCAGGCAAGATAGCGGGCTTCGAAGTGAAACGCATTATCAATGAGCCCACCGCCGCCGCCCTCGCCTACGGGCTGGAGAAGGAAGGGGAACACAAGATTGCAGTATATGACTTCGGCGGCGGCACATTTGATATCACTATTATGGATGTTGGCGGCGGGGTGTTCGAAGTGCTTTCGACGAATGGCGATACGCAGCTGGGCGGGGCCGACATGGACATGGCGATAGTGGATTACATTGCCGATAAATTCAAGGGAGAATACGGGATGAATTTGAAGACGGATGAGAAGGCACTTCAGCGTATGACAGAGGCCGCAGAGAAGGCGAAAATAGAACTTTCCTCGGCCGTGCAGACATCCATAGACCTGCCCTATATAACGGTGGTGAACGACGAGCCAAAACATATACAGGAGACGCTGACAAGGGCAAAATTCGAGAGTCTGATAGAGCCCATTGCAAAGAAAACAATCAAGCCGTGCGAACAGGTACTCAAGGATGCAAAGCTCAAACCGGAGGATATTGACCATGTCATGCTTGTCGGCGGAACGACCCGCATGCCCTACGTGAGAAAAATGGTGGAGGACATTTTCAAAAAGAAGGCAGAAGGGGGAATAGACCCCATGGAGTGTGTTGCCTTCGGTGCGGCAATCCAGGCGGGCATACTGAGCGGAGATGTGGAAAAAGATATTGTACTTCTGGACGTTACGCCACTGACATTGAGCATCGAAACACTGGGAAATGTTGCCACACCTCTTATAGACAGGAATACGACGGTTCCGACAAAAAAGAGCAAAGTTTTCACGACAGCGGCCGATAATCAAACAAGTGTCGATATACATATTCTTCAGGGGGAAAGGCCTATGGCAAGCGACAATAAAAGCCTGGGACGATTCACCCTCACGGGCATCCCCTCTGCGCCCCGCGGCATCCCGCAGATAGAGGTAACATTTGACATAGATGCAAACAGCATTTTACATGTATCTGCAAAGGACATGGCAACGGGCAAGGAACAGTCCATAACCATAACCGGCTCGACGAAGCTGAGCGACGAGGAAATAGATAGAATGCGCAAGGAAGCGGAGGCACATGCGGAGGAGGACAAAAAGAGGAAGGAAAAGGTGGAGGTGAGAAACAATGCCGAAACTCTTGTCTACACGACTGAGAAAACGCTCGATGAACTGAAGGACAATGTCTCTGCCGACAAGAAGGAAAAGGTGGAGCAGGCAATCAAGGAACTGAAGGAAGCCCTTTCAAAGGAGGATGTCGAGGAAATCAGGAATAAGACCGAGGAGCTCTCCAAGGCAGCCCAGGAAGTGGCAGTCGAGGCATATCAGAAAGCCCAGCAGGCATCCGCAGAAGCGGCCGGTGCCGGAGGAAATGACAATGATGACGCCCGGGAGGGGAAAAACAACAGCTCATCCGCATCAGGCGAATCGGTCGATACGGATTATAATGTAAAGTAAAGATAAAATAAGGCAAAGGATGAAAAAGGACTATTACGAAGTATTGGGGGTAAGCCGGGATGCAACGAAGAGCGAGATAAAGAAGGTTTACCGGCGACTTGCCCTCAAATATCATCCCGACAAACGCAAGGAGCCGGATGCAGAGGAGAAATTCAAGGAAGTTTCGGAGGCATATGCTGTTCTTTCGGATGACAAGAAGAGAAAGCAGTACGACATGTATGGCCATGCGGGCATAGACAGCCAGTATAACTACGAGGATATATTCAGGGGGGCGGACTTCTCCGACATATTCCGTGACCTGGGTTTTAATTTCGGCTTCAATGATATATTCCAGCAGTTTTTTGGCGGGTTCGGAGGAGGACGCGGGGGCCGCCGCAGACCGCAGAGAGGCAGAGATGTTCTTTACCGGATGGCAATATCGCTTGGGGACGCATACTTTGGCGGGGAGAGAGAAATCGAGGTGAATAGAAAAGAAAAATGTCCAGATTGCAACGGTTCCGGAAAGGCAAAGGGAAGCAAAGTGATAAAATGTTCCACGTGCCACGGAAGCGGACAGGTTCAGCAGACGAGCAGGACACCATTCGGTCATTTCACCCAGATAACCGTTTGCCCGAAGTGCGGCGGCGAGGGGGAAATAATAGAAAATCCCTGCAAAAAATGCCATGGTACGGGAATCGTAGAAAGACGCAGGAAGATAACAGCAAAAATTCCGAAAGGCGTGACGGATGGAACGCGCCTGAGGCTTGCCGGCGAGGGTGAAGCAGGGGAACGAGGGACACCGCCGGGCGACATGTATCTCGAGATTTACGTAAAGGAGCATGACAAATTCATAAGGGACGGTAATAATCTCATTACCGTCAAGAAAATTTCATATCCCGAGGCGGTGCTTGGGAACGAGATCGAGGTTGAAACTATGAACGGTGCGGGAAAAGTACGTATACCACCCGGCACGCAGAACGGGGAGAGGTTTGTGCTTAAGGGCAAGGGAATGCCGAGAATGCGAGGCGGCTACGGAAGCATGATTGTACAGGTAACAGTTGACATACCCAAGAAAGCTTCTGCAAGGGAAAAAGAACTTCTCGGGGGACTTGCAAAGGAGATGGGCGTGACGGTGAAAGGTTTATCAGGCACAAAACTCTTCAGACATGGAAAATGAAATGCAGCAAGTGCGGGAAGGAGGCGGTCACCTTTATCCGTTACAACGGGACATATCTCTGCGGAGAGCATTTTATCGAGTATGTTGAGAGAAGAGTGAAAAAAGACGTTCGCAGGCAGGGTATAAGGAAGGGCATAGTTGCCGTTGCCTTGTCGGGAGGAAAAGACAGTCTTACAGTCCTATATCTGATGAACGACATCATAAAAGATCATAAGGACAAGGAACTTTATGCAATCACGGTTGATGAAGGCATAGCCGGATACAGACCCAAATCAATAAAGGTGGCACAGAAGCATTGTAGAGAACTGGGTGTTGAGCACCACATCATTTCATTTAAAGAGACGGTTGGTTCCACGCTCGACGAGATGAGCCCCTTCAGAGATGAACTTGGGGAATGCACGTATTGCGGCGTTTTCAGGAGAACCTGCTTGAACAAAAAGGCGAGGGAGATAGATGCAAAAACCATCGTGATGGGGCATAACCTCGATGATGTCGCCCAGTCCATATTGATGAACTTCGTTAACAACGATATGGAGAGGATGGCACGATTCGCCCCTCACAAAAAAGTACAGAATGGATTGATTCCCCGCATGGTACCGTTGAGAACAATTCCCGAAAAGGAGACGACATTGTATGCCTTTTTGAAAGGTATTGACGTGCTGGAGGATGAATGTCCCTATGCAGTCAGGGCGTCACGTGGCACGTTCAGGGACATGGTGGCAAAACTGGAAAAAGATTATCCGGGTACACGCCACAGCATTTTTAACAGCTACCTTGCCATAGATAGTTGCCTTCAGGAAAAATATCTGCCTGCAAATCTAAGCCCATGCATAAGGTGTGGTGAACCGACATCCCAGGAAATATGCAGGGCATGCATGTTAAGGGAAAAGATAGAGAATGCAAAAAGAGGTGAAATAGGGGCAAAGCCCCTATAACCCCATTCCGCCTTCGTTCCTCGGCAAGCCCTTCGGGCATGCCGCATCTCACTCGGCGGTGAACCCAAGCAGCCGCCGCTGAGTATCGTCCGTAACAGTAACTCCATGATGATGTTGTTGTCCCCCCAGATAGGTACTCGATTCCTTCAAGTCTATTTTTCCCGTGGATTCATGATGCTCATATCCGCTCCAGAAACTTCCGTGTGGATATCGTTTCTGGAATCCTGGATGGTATTCAAACATTCTTTTAGCACTACAGGATTTCAGCATTATTTCCGCATTTTGAACTGAATATCTTTTTGGGATATTCACTTGAAAGTGAACATGATTCCCAGCAAAACCAAAATCCCCGAACTCGAAACCAAACCGTTCCAGTTCTTGGAAAGCATCCTTGCACGTATTAATATGTGATTGCTTCCTGAAACAGCTGAACCGGTATTTTGTCACAAACATCATGGTTACCCAGTTATTCCGGGTGTCACCCACATTCTTTTTATAGCTACCGCTATTTATATCGTTCATTCTTTTAGACTCCTGTCGTGCCGTTGAGGGGCAGACCTTATGGTCTGCCGCGCACGACAGAAATACAATAGTTGATGGGTTAAGAAACGGCCTCTCATCTGCGGGTCTTACGCTTCGCTACAGACCACGCAGTATTCCCGGCCTAATTTCATAACAAAAAAATCGGCATGTAAATATGCTGGAAAAACCATTTTATAGGGATGGAGAAATGGCAAGGAGTAAGGAGGTGATGGAACGGACTTTGGAATGTCTCCGGTGGCGCCAATGCTTCTTGCTCTTGCAATACCAATTTTCTAATCTCTCTGGAAGAAAAACAATTTGAAGGAAGGAGCGGTTGTCTTTCTCTGTCTACTCTGTCTAACTTCAATAGTCGTATTTTATCCAGTTGTGAAATATCTTAGCGATATTGAATCATCCATTAGCTATCTAATTGAAAATGAAAATTTATTCTGTTTACCTTATTCCCTCTGACCGCCGTTTTGTATCTGGAAAGGATGAAGGTGAAAGATGCTTTAACTATGTTAAAGAAGCACTCAGAGGGTGATTGGAAAAGTAAAGAAATGAAAGGGAGTTGGTACCATCTTTGAAATTACGGTATTGAATTCTGTATAAAAACATCAGTGTTTTTTCCAGCAGGCTGGCAAAGGTTATACAGCACATTGTACGCTTGTAATACATCCTCTTTTTTAACGAAAAACACCATCTCAGGAGAGCAGGTCATGAATTCAAGTATGTTGATTCCATTAATTGCCAGTTCATTTGCCAGCACAGCCAAAATACCTGGTGTATTTTGCATCTGCGGATGAGTATAAATATCGACTTCAGCCAGATCTCTTTCTGTGGATATAATTTTGTCATCTGGAAACAGAGACACTGCTTCATCCATGTTTTTTTCATCGATTAGTAACCGTATCGATTCGTTTGCCTGCATGATTCTAAGGACATCCCCCTGAATATACTTGATAATATCAAATAATCTTGGCAACAATTGTTGAACTCTATCATCCTTGATAAGCGAAATTTCTGCCAGATTACTCTTTGTGGAAATATTGACAGTGTGGACAAAGAGTTTGTATGCCGTTTCAAAAACATCGCCTTGCTTCTCTACTTCATAGCGACGTACGGCACTAATGACAGCATCGAGGCCCCCATCGACCTTTTTTTTAGTGATGAGATATCGGGCAAGTGCACTCATATTAATCAGCCCTCTGCTCATCTCTTTCTGTATGCTTGGGTTCCTATCCAGAATTTTCCATACTTTATGACTGATATTTGTCATATTAACTAATATTTGTTATAATATAAATAATTTTATTTATTTTGTCAAATAATATTTATACTATTTTTGATATAGGAAAAACATGAGAATAGTGCCCCACATATGTAGCATACTGAAGTTTTTTGCTCCACAGCACACACAAATATCGTATAAAATTGCTAGTTATGGGACATATTTATACGTTAAAGTTAAATATAGTACTTTATATTGAGGAAAGGAAATGCAATGAGATGAACATGCAGGAAGAAGTAGAAAAGATGACCGATATACCAACCACTACGCTGGTGATCAAGATAGGCGGTTCCTGTCTGACTAATGGTAAAACCATTAAAACAATAGTTGTAAAGATAAGTCAGTTAAAAGAGCGAGGAGTGACACCTGCTATTGTCATTTCCGCCCTCAAGGGGATGACGGATACACTCTTGGAATTAGCTGTTCATAGTCAATCACAGCAAGACCCGAGGGCGATTGATAAAATACTTTCTGAAGGTGAGCGACTTAGTATAAAAATAATACATTCAGCACTTCAAAGTGCTGGCATTAAGGCAAGGGCAATATTCCCTTCCAATCCAGATTTTCCGATAATTACTGACGACATACATTGCAATGCAAATGTAATGCTAGAAGAAACAGAGAAAAGTATTATGAATGTTCTAACTCCTCTTATAAAAAGAGGGATAATTCCCATTATTCCAGGTTTCATTGGTAAGACAAAGCATGGAACAATAACTACTATGGGGAGAGGTAACTCTGATACAACAGCAATATTGGTAGGCAAGGCACTTAAAGCACAGGAAGTAATTTTACTAAAAGATGTTCCAGGAATATTATCAGGAGATCCAAAAATCGTGAATTCGCCAAAGAAATTGTCAACAATAAACGTTGAGGAAGCCTTAGATTTGGGGATGAAAGGAGGGAAAGTTCTCTGTCCTATCTCTTTGAAGTATAAACCAAAGGGATGCAGAATTCGTATTGTGAATTTTGATAATGATGATCTATTCCAAGGAGGAACAGAAATAATTGGTGAGTTAGGAGACAAAATGAAAGTGAAAATAGATGAGGAAAAAAAGGTAGCAGTAACCGTTATTGGGAATAAAATGAGTGAAATTCCGGGGCTTCTTGCCAAATTTTCAGAAGGCCTATCCGAGAAAAAAATAAACATCTTTTCTGTATCAGCATCTAATTTTTCTATTTGTTTCTATGTGGATATGAGACAGCATAAGAAGACCTTGAATGTGCTTCACGATATTGTACTGAGAAATGAGAGGCTTACTGCAGTAACTTCAATGCCGAACATCTCGTTGATAACAATCGCCGGTAAAGATTTTGTAACTCGCCCTGGAGTTCTGGGCAGGATTGGTATGGCATTAGCAAAGAAAGACGTAAATATAGTTGATATCAGTACTAGCATATGTGAGGCAGACATATTTGTTGACAGTAATGATGCTGAAAAAGCGAAGCAAGTTTTGGAGGGATTATTTTGAAAGTAGGGGTGATTGGCGCTACCGGGATGGTAGGTCAAAGATTTGTACAACTGCTGCATGACCACCCACTATTTGAGTTAACAGAAGTTGTTGCAAGCGAGGCTTCAGCGGGCATAAACTTTTCAAAGGCTTGCAGGCACAGCACAGGAATACTTCCCCATGAGGTTGAGGGAATGGAAGTAAAAACCGTTAAGGACGAACTTGACTGCGAATTGGCATTCTCTGCATTGCCCTCCAGTATTGCAGAAAAAGTTGAGGAAGATCTGGCCAGAAAGGGTTTAATCGTTGCCAGCAATGCCAGTTCCCACAGGATGGATGATGACGTTCCCTTGATAATTCCAGAAGTGAATCCCGAGCACTTACAGCTTGTTGATATTCAGAAGCGGGGTAGAAAAACCGATGGTTTTATTGTAACCAATCCAAACTGCACTACCATACAGATGGTGCTGGCGCTTAAGCCCTTGCACAATGCTTTTACCTTGGAAAAGGTAAGCGTTGTTTCAATGCAAGCATTGTCAGGAGCCGGCTTTTCTGCCGTCGCTTCAATCGACATTGCAGACAACATAATACCTTTCATTAAAGGAGAGGAAGAGAAGGTAGAAAAAGAGACCTTGAAACTGCTGGGAAATCTGAAAGAAAACAAGGTGGTTAATGCTGATATATCAGTTAGCGCAAGCTGCAATCGTGTTAACGTCAGCGACGGCCATATGGAATGCATTTCCGTGCAGTTTAAAGAAAAAACCGATGTAGAATCAGTTAAAGAAATTATGAAAAATTTCAGGGGATTGCCCCAGAAATTGAATCTCCCATCTGCTCCCAGATATCCACTGATAGTCATGGAAAAGGAGGACAGACCGCAGCCCAGATTGGATAGAAATATGGATGGGGGCATGGCATGTACGGTCGGCAGAATACGTGAGGATACTGTCCTGGACATCAAATTCTTAGTTTTGGGACATAATACAATTCGCGGGGCGGCAGGGGCAAGCATCCTTAATGCAGAACTGCTTCATGCGCAAAAATATGTTTAAGAGGTGTTAAAATGAATGGAAAGCAAGCAAGAATGGAAAGAATAACTGAAAAGGGCAAAGCGGTAATTATACCAATGGACCATGGAATAACTGTCGGCCCTATAAGTGGTTTGGAAGACATGAATCAAACAGTACCAAAACTCGTTGCCGGGGGAGCAACGGCAGTGCTCATGCACAAGGGCATCGTAAGGTCATTGAGAGATGTCCCGAACTGCGGCGTAATAATGCATTTATCTGCAAGTACAAAGTTCGCAGAGGATCCAAATAACAAAGTACTGGTTTCATCAGTGGAGGAAGCAATTCGCGCGGGAGCAGATGCTGTTTCTGTACATGTAAATATTGGTGGCAGTGAGGCAGAGCCAGACATGCTTCAAATACTGGGAAAAATATCTGAAGAATGTGAAAAAATGCAATTGCCGCTCCTCGCCATGATATATCCACGAGGAAAAAACATAAAGGAAAAGCTTGACCCGGAGGCAGTCGCTCTGGTGGCAAGGGTAGGCGCTGAGCTGGGTGCAGATATGGTAAAAACAGTTTATACGGGAAATGTTGATACGTTCAAGGAAGTTGTGGAAGGTTGCCCTGTACCAGTGATCATTGCAGGAGGACCTAAATGTGAAAATGATAGAGAGGTGCTTGAAATGGTTAAAGAAGCCATGGATTCGGGTGCAGCTGGAGTCTCTTTAGGAAGGAATGCATTCCAGCATGAAAACCCAACTGCCATGGTAAGGGCATTACGATCTATAATAATAGATGGCGTAAGAGTGAATGAGGCATTAGAGATTTTGGGTGGTGAAATATGAAGGTGATTGTACAGACAAAAAGCAAAGAGGCAAGAAATGAAGCAAAATTATTGGGCTTACCTTTGCTTGAAGAGATGGGCGACATACCTACATTTATAATAAGAAGAAAGGAAGATGAAAGAAAAGTTATCGCCTCTGCAGGAGAACGATTGTTGCTAGAATTCCCGGAGCAAAAAATTATTCCTTTAGAGAATTTAATAGCAGAACTGAAAGGAAAAACAGAGATACTGGTTAAAGTCAGAAGTGCAAAAGAGGTTAAGAGGGTAATGAAAACACTCGAGCTTGGGACAGATGGTATAGTGTTGGAGACAGATGATATAAAAGAATTGCAAAAAACAGTGAAGACAATGATTCCAGAGAATATGCTTAAGTTGGAGGAGGCAGAAGTAGTGACGGTAAAAGAGATTGGCATGGGAGCCAGGGCCTGTATAGATACCTGTGACATAATGGCAGAGGGGGAAGGTATGATGGTTGGAAACTCTTCTCAAGGCATGATTTTGGTCCAGGCAGAAGTAGTAAGAAATCCATTCGTTGCTCCAAGACCTTTCAGAGTGAATGCTGGAGCAATTTCCCTTTACCTCCTCTCCCCTGACAACAAAACAAGATATTTAGAGGAGATAGAAGCAGGAGATGAGGTCTTAATAGTAAATAGGGAAGGAAAAACAAGAGTCAGCAATGTAGTAAGGTCAAAAATAGAATTGAGGCCTCTCATACTGATAGAAGCGGAAATTGAAGGCAAAACGGCAAAGGCAGTTTTGCAAAATGCTGAAACAATCAGGGTGGTCACACCAAAAGGAAGTAGAGCGGTAACTGAGTTAAAGCCAAGGAATAAAGTGATTGCACACTTTGAGTTGGGAGGAAGGCATTTTGGTACACTTGTTAAAGATGAAGAAGTGATAGAAAAATGAAACTTTGCTCATGCATAACAGAGGGAACAGCAGAGGATTGTATTAAAATAGCTAAGGCACTTGACACAGAATTGGTTGAGCACAGGATGGATTTTATGAGCAAGATAGAAAACTTGGATGTAATATATGATGCCATCAAAGCCCCTGTCATAGCAACAAACCGTTCTGTAGTATATGGTGGTCATTTCAAAGGAAATGATAAAGAAAGAATTGATTACTTGCTCAAAGCAATTGATGCAGGGTATGACATGGTCGATATTGAAATAGAGACCAAGGAAGAGTTAAAACAAAAAGTTTTGAAAAAAGCAAGAGAGAATAATTGTAAAGTAATCATCTCAATGCATGATTTCAAAAAAACACCAAGCATGGAAAAAATGTTGGAGATAATGCATAAGGAAAAAGAGCAGGGAGCAGACATTGGAAAAGTTGTTACATTTGCTAACTCAACAGAAGATTGTCATAGGATTTTATATTTGCTGCTGGAAGCAAAAAAGAAGAAATTTCCGCTTGTGGCATTTGCCATGGGAAAGTTGGGGAGATTTACTCGGATAGCAGCATTGTTGTATGGTGCACCTTTCACATATGCATCTGTAGGAAGGAAAGCAGGGTCAGGTCAACTCAGTGTAACTGCGATGAGAAAGGTTATGGAGGAGTTAGTTAAATGAAAAAGCTGGTCGTAATTGGAGACCCTATTGAGCATTCATTAAGCCCAATAATGCACAATGCAGCACTAAAAGAATTGGGTCTGGATAAAGAATTCCATTATGAAAAATTGAGGGTAAAAGTAGATGAGTTAGAAGGATTTATCGAAAGCATCAGAAATGGAAAAATTGCTGGCGCGAATATAACAATACCCCATAAGGTTAATGCAATCCAATACATAGATAAACTGACTACAGAAGCGGAGCTGATAGGGGCAGTGAACACAATTTACAAAAAAAATGGAAAAGTTATCGGTCATAATACAGATGGGCTAGGTTTTCTCAATTTGATTAAAGAAAATGATGTGGATATCAGGGACAAAAAGATAGTATTAATGGGAGCAGGTGGAGCAGCCAGGGCAATTGTTTTTGCGCTCGCTCTTAATAGTGCAATAAAAATTGTTATTCTTAACAGGACAACAGGCAAAGCAGAAGAGCTTGCAAGAAAGGTAAATAAAAAAATAGGGGCAAAAACTAGGGCAGGAGGTTTAGAAAAAATCGAGGAAGAGCTAAAAGATGCGAATGTGTTAATAAATTGCACTTCTGTTGGAATGAGAGGTAAACAGATAAGCACTCTTGTGACATCAGAAATGTTACACCCAAGATTGGTAGTAATGGATGTACTTTATAACCCTTTGAAAACAATGCTGATTGAAGAAGCGGAAAAAGCTGGGTGCAAAGCCATCAATGGCGTTGGTATGCTTGTTCATCAAGGTACCATTGGATTTGAGATATGGACTGGTAAAAAACCTCCAATAGAAGTTATGCGGAAGGCTTTGCTGAAGTATCTAGGGGTGGGTCTATGAAAAGCAGTATAGCATTGATAGGATTCATGGGAACAGGAAAGACTACAGTAGGAAAATTGCTGGCCAAGAGGCTGGACAAAGAGTTTGTTGAGATAGATGAACTAATAGCAAAAAGAGCTGGCAAGTCAATCCCCGAAATTTTTGAGGAGGATGGAGAAACACGATTCAGAGAAGTTGAGATAGAACTGATAAAAGAAGTTGCTGAAATGAAAAACGTGGTCATAAGCTGTGGAGGTGGGGTAGTGCTAAATAGGATAAACATTGACAGACTTAAGAAGAATGCAGTGCTTATACTGTTAACAGCCTCACCTGAAACAATACTAAAAAGGACTTCAAGTGATAATGAAAGACCTTTGTTAAATGCCTTAAGCAGGCTTGAAAAAATAAAAGAACTTCTGGAGTTCAGGAAGCCATTTTACAATTCATCAGCATATTTCACGATAGACACAACCAACTTGGAAATCGATGAAGTCGTAGATAAAATAATCAATCAGGTGAGCAAATGAAAATAACTATCAAAAAGAGTGGAATCGAAGGAATGCTGAAAGCACCGCCGTCAAAAAGCTACACCCATAGAGCAATAATTTGCGCGGCCCTCGCTAATGGGAAATCCAAGATTACTAATCCTCTTTTATGCAATGACACAGAGGCAACGATAAAAGTATGTAAGATGCTCGGAGCAGAAGTAAACATGAGGAAAGACCTTATTATAGTAGGAACAGAAAAGTTGAGAACTCCGGATGATGTTATGGATTGTGGGGGCTCAGGAACAACTCTTAGATTCTTCACAGCGATTTCCTCTCTTGTCCCTGGAGTGTGTGTGCTTACAGGAAATAAATCGCTGAGGGAGAGACCCGTCGGGGAACTGCTGAATGCTTTAACGCAACTGGGAATCAAAGCTGTCTCCACTAGAGGGAATGGATTGCCGCCCATTGCAGTTTTTGGAGGAGATGTAAAAGGAGGCAGTGTAAAAATGCGCGGCGATATAAGTTCCCAATTCATATCAGCACTCCTTTTTGCTTGCCCTAAGGCATCGAAGAAAACAACAATAGAACTTACTACAGGGCTTCAATCAAAACCTTATGTTGAAATCACAATAGAAGTGCTTAAAGAATTCGGTATTAAAATTTCTGCTTCTGAGGGTTTTAGGAGGTTTGTCATTCCGTCACAACAGAATTTTAAGCCCTTGGAGTATACAATTCGGGGAGATTTCTCATCAGCATCTTTTATGCTAGTTGCAGGAGCGCTTGCTGGAAAAGTTAAAGTTTTTAACCTTGAATTAAACTCGCGGCAGGGAGATAGAAAAATTGTCCAGATACTTAAAGATATGGGTGCTCATGTGAAAGAGAAAGAAAATAGCATAACTGTGGAAAAGGCAGAATTGAAAGCAATCACCATAGATGCATCTGATATTCCTGACTTAGTTCCAATTTGCGCTGTACTCGCAACTCAAGCAAAAGGGATAACGAAAATAATCAATGCAGAACGCTTAAGATTTAAAGAGAGCGATAGGCTAATATCGATAACATGCGAGCTAAAAAAAATGGGAGCAAACATAACCGAAAAAAAGGGTGGCTTGGTAATAAAGGGCCCAACAAAACTTAAAGGAGCAGATATAAACCCCTACCGTGACCATAGAATAGCAATGGCCTGTGCTGTTGCTGGTTTGATTGCAAGTGGAGAAACAGTGATAAAAAATGTGGAGTGCATAAAAAAGAGCTATCCCTCCTTTGCAGAGGATATAAAAAATTTAGGGGGTAAGATAAAATGAGTTTCTCATTCGGAAAAAAGTTCAGAATAACGGTGTTTGGAGAAAGCCACGGGGAATGCATAGGAACAGTTGTGGAAGGGTGTCCTCCCGGTCACACAATAGACATGAAGGCTATACAAATAGAGCTTGATAGACGCAAGCCTGGACAAAGTGATTTAACAACTTTAAGGAAAGAAAGCGATGATGTAGAGATACTCTCAGGATTATTAAATGGAAAAACAACTGGTGCACCCATAACAATTTTAGTCAAGAACAAGGATGTTGACTCTAGTTATTATGAAAAAGTAAAGAATAAACCGAGACCTGGACATGCAGATTTTACCGCCAGAAAAAAATATCGTGGCTTTAATGACTATAGGGGTGGGGGAGTATTATCCGGCAGGATGACAGCTGCTTTTGTAATGGCTGGGGCAATAGCAAAACAGATTCTTGTAGAAGAAGAAATCAAAGTATTGGTACATATAGTGCAAATAGGGAAGATAAAGTTAATAAAAGAAATCAAAAACATAGAAATTGAGAGAAATGTGTATACAAATGATGTTAGATGTGCAGATTTGGAAACAGCGAGAGCAATGAAGCAAGAAATTATCAAGGCAAGAGAAGGAGGAGATTCTGTTGGAGGGCTTATTGAATGTAGAGTGCTTGGATTGCCCGTGGGCATTGGAGAGCCCTTGTTTGATTCAATTGAAAGTGTTTTAAGTCATGCTATATTTAGCATACCCGCGGTTAAGGGTATAGAATTTGGCTCAGGGTTTAGATGTGTGGAGCTGAAAGGCTCTGTACACAATGACCCCTTCATTATTAAAGAGGGCGAGGTAATTACTTCTACCAATAATGCAGGAGGAATTCTTGGCGGAATAAGTAATGGCATGCCAATAGTTTTTAGAGTTGCTATAAAACCAACTTCGAGTATTCTTAGACCCCAGAGCACGGTGAATTTAGAGACAATGAAAGAATGCAAGCTTGAAATTAAGGGAAGGCATGACCCTTGCATTGCAATAAGGGCAGTTCCAGTGGTTGAGAGCGTGACCACAATAAGTTTGGTTGATTTGCTGATGATGAGGCATAAATGAAAGACATAATCCAATTGAGGAAGGAGATAGATAAAATAGATGAAAAAATATTAGAGTTGCTTTCAGAGAGGGTAAAATTGGTTAGGAAGATAGCCAAAGAAAAGCATAAGGTAGGTTTGCCATTCTCGGATGGGGGAAGAGAAAAGCAATTGAAAGAAATGTGGAAGGAAAAAACAATGGAACTGGGACTCTTGGCTAAACCCATCTCTCAAATTCTCAACAAAATATTAAATATGAGCAAGAAAGAGCAAAGGAGAGTGAAATTAAAGCATGTATAAAAATAGAAAATCAATAGGCATAATCGGGTTTGGCAGGTTTGGTCAGCTTGCAGCAAAGCATCTTAAAAAACATTTCACGGTTTTTGTGGGCGATTACATCAATAAAAGGGAGGATGCGAGAAAGATAGGAGTAGCCTTTGCCAGTGTGGAAGAGTGTGCTAGTAAAGACATAGTTTTGCTCTGTGTGCCTATATCTAATTTTGAAGAGGTTTTAAGGAATATGGTTCCTTTCTTGAAGAAAGGTGCCATTGTAGTTGATGTATGTTCAGTAAAAGAAGAACCAGTAAAAACTATGAAAAAATTGGTTCCAAAGGAGTGTGAGTTCATTGGAACGCACCCCCTATTTGGTCCTGATAGTACAAAAAACGGATTGAAAGGAAAGAAGATTGTTTTATGCCCTATCAGAACAAGAAAACTGGCAAGCATTAAGAATTTTTTAGAAAAGCTTGGCTTACATGTAATGGAGGGTAATCCAGAGGAGCATGACAAACAAATGGCAAAGTCATTGACATTGTCTTACTTTATCGGAAAAGTTTTAGTTGAAATGGATATAGAAAAGGTAGAGATGACAACTCCAACTCATGGGCAACTTATAGGGCTAGCGAATATCGTAAGAAATGATAGTGAGCAACTATTTGTAGACATGCAAACCCACAATAGGTTTGCCCGAAAAACAAGGAAAGCACTCATAGAGGAGTTAATAAAAATTGATGAGGACCTTAATGCACAAATTTGATATATATTATTTCAAGAAACTGAATGAGATGTTGTCGAAATCCGATGTGATAAATTTAGCCATAGGACAGCCAGATTTTAAACCATCTGTCTCTATCATCAAAGCAATGAAGGAGAGTATAGAGGAGTATACTGGCTATACCCCTATACAAGGATTGCCTGAATTAAGGAATTTAATCAAAAAAAAATTGAGCGTGGAGAATAAAGTTTGGGTGGAAGAAGTAGTTGTTACTGCAGGTGCAGTTGAAGCAATTTTTGATGCCATGCTAGCTCTCTTGAGCCATAACTCTGAAGTCATTCTGTTCTCTCCCTATTATGGGAAATACACAATGGCACCTGCTCTTCTTGGAGCAAAAATAAAAGCAGTGCCTTTGAAAAATAATAGACCTGATATGGAAGAGCTGGGAAATCAAATAACTAAAAGAACGAAAATGGTGGTAGTTAATAGCCCTTCGAACCCAACAGGAATAGTTTATTCAGAAGAAGAAATAAAGCAATTGGTTGAGATAACCAATGAGCATGATTTAATCCTTCTCTCTGATGAATCTTATGAAAAATATGTGTATGGGCACAAAAAGCATATTAGCCCTGGAAGGTTTTCTGACGATGTAATCGTCATAAATAGTTTTTCCAAGAGCTATGGATTCCCAGGATTACGTTTAGGATACCTAGCGGGAGGACATGAGTTTGTTGAGCGAATAACGAGCGTTCATGTAGCAAATACCACCTGCTGCCCATATGCAGCACAGAAAGCAGCTATTGAAGCATTGAGAAAGAAATGTCCTGTTGATGTGAAATCCTTTAATAAAAGAAGAAAGTTGGTCATGAAGTATTTAGATAGTGCTGGAGTCGATTACATTTATCCAGAAGGCGCTTTCTATGTTTATGTTTACACGGCAAATGATTCTATGAATATATCGAATATGTTAATGGAAAAAAAAGTATTGGTGATGCCCAACGCCTTATTTGGAGAGCAACAAAACGCCATTAGGATCTCTTATGCAATAGAGCATGAGATACTAGAGAAAGGGCTAAACATTTTAATGCCGTTTATAAGGTAATATATAAAAAGTTTTATGGGGATGACTTTGGGACAAAATTACTGACATTTACACAACCCAAACTTCAGAGTGATGTCAGCAAGATATCGAATATATGTTACTCTTCTAATGTTGTAAACACAATTCCTTGTAAATGATTCTATCTTCCTCCTGCTCCTCAGACTTCTGGTCAGGGGTCTGGGAAACATTCTAAGGAAGGTGGAGTTAACAGTCTCAGAAACGGAACGTTTGTGATAATCCCGTAACCAGCTCTGGGGACTTCCCACGAATTCGTAAATATGCTAATTTTGAAAATAATGATGACGGTATTTTATTGCTGGTTGCTATTGTCTCCTATCTGATCCCTTGATATTACTCATCCGATTATTGGGCTTTATGGTGAGTCAGGTTAAGTGAAAACCATTCTGTCCAAACTTATACGACTCATTATTGATCCCAGTGCCCTCATTGTCACAAGTCCAAGTAATGATAACAGGGAGTTCATTCAAAATTTAAGCCATCATTATTTGCTGCCGTTGGATAATGTCAGCACACTTGAATGGCGGCAGAGTAACCTCCTCTGCAGTGCTGTTACAAGTGACAGCATCTCTAGATAAAGTCGAGAAATAGTCAAAATACATTTAAAGTACAATTTTGTACTATAAAGGTTAATATATTACTTTCTTATACAAAATTGTACTGGAGAGTAGATAATGAGTACTAAGAATTTAAAAACAAGCGTCAAAAAATTGCATATTGATGAGTTTGACATAATACAGGCATATTCAGCAATAAGGCAAGAGTTCCCAGGCGAGAGTTTTCTTTTGGAATCCGTGGAAGGCACTGAGAGGACAGCACGCTATTCCTTTATAGGATTTAATCCAATTTTCACATTCAAATCTAAAGGAAATAAAGTAGAATGTGATGGAAGCGTAATACGGTGCGAAAATCCTTATGAACTCTTGCGGAAAAAATTCTACAGCTTAGAAGGAGGAACAGTAAATTTCTTACCTTTTTCTGGTGGCATGGTTGGATATTTTGCTTATGATATCGTTAGATTCTTCGAAAGATTGCCTTCTTTATTAAAAGACGACTTGAATTTTCCTGATGCTCACTTCATGATTCCTTCACAATTAGTTTGCTTTGATCATTTGAACAAAAAAGTGTTTTTGATATCTCATAGCTCTGAGAGAGAAATAGAGAGTTTGCTCAACAAGAGAACAGAAAAAGAAGAAAGCCTAAGTATCGGCAGAATAAAACCAAATATGGAAAAGAGCGAGTATGAGGAAGCAGTTGAAAAAGCAAAGGAATACATACGAATGGGAGACATCCTCCAAACAGTTATATCGAGACGAAACGAGGTTGATTTCAGGGGAGAGGAATTTGAGATGTACAAAATACTCAGGAAGGTGAATCCCTCACCCTACTTATTCTACCTTGACTTTGATGAAACAAAAATCATTGGCTCCTCTCCAGAGATGCTTGTTAGACTTGAAAATAATGTATTGACTACTAGACCGCTTGCTGGAACAAGACCGAGAGCCAAAGACCCCGAGGAAGATGAAAAGCTAAAAATAGATATGCTTTTGGACGAGAAAGAGAGGGCGGAACATATCATGCTTGTTGATTTGCACAGAAATGATATGGGTTGCGTTTCAGAATACGGCTCAGTAAAGGTTGATGAGTTAATGGGGATAGAGAAGTATTCACATGTGCAGCACATTGTTTCAAATGTTACTAGTAGGCTGAGAAAAGACAAGGATTGCTTTGATGCTTTGAGGTCATGCTTTCCAGCAGGCACCGTCACAGGAGCACCGAAAATCAGAGCCATGGAGATTATTGAGGAACTTGAAAAATGCAGACGGGGCCCTTATGCTGGTGTGGTTGGATACTTTGATTTCTCCGGGAATATGGACTTTGCAATAACCATCAGAACCATCATTACAAAGGAGAATAAAGCCTATGTCCAAGCGGGAGCAGGCATTGTTGCTGATTCAATACCAGAGAAAGAATTTTTTGAAACTGAGAATAAAATGGGTGCAATGATAAAGGCATTAGAGGGTGACTGCAGTGACTAAAGTCCTCATAATTGACAACTATGATTCTTTTGTTTATAATATAGCCCAATATCTAGGGGAAACGGGTGCGGATATAGTTGTCAAAAGGAATAACATTTTGCTGGAAGAAGTAAAAAAAGCAAAACCAGATAAAATTGTGTTAAGCCCTGGACCTGGTCATCCAAAGGATTCACGGGTTGCTTTGAAGATATTGAAAACCATGAGCAAACGCATCCCAACATTAGGGGTCTGTTTGGGCCATCAGGCAATAGCATATATTTATGGAGCAAAAATTGTCTTCGCAAATAAATTGTTACACGGAAAGACTAGTCTTATTTACCATAAGAGTAATGAAATCTTTAAAGGCATTCCAAACCCAATTAGTGCAACCAGATATCACTCTTTGATAGTTAGTAGTGAAAACTTTCCAGATTGTCTAGAAATAATTGCTAAAACTATTTTGGGGGAAATCATGGGCATCAAGCATAAACAATATCCTATTTATGGTGTCCAATTTCACCCAGAATCGATTCTCACACAGCAGGGAAAGTATATCTTAAAAAATTTCTTGGAGGGATGCGAATGATACAAGAGGGGATAGGAAAATTAGTCAGAAAAGAAGATCTATCAGAAGGAGAAATGCTTGCTGTAATGAATGAAATCATGAGTGGGATTGCAACACCAGTACAGATAGCCAGTTTCATAACTGCGTTAAGGATGAAAGGGGAGACCGTTGATGAAATCTATGCATGTGCCAAAGTAATGAGGGAAAAAGCAAGCAAAATTAGCGTGCCAGAGAATGCAATAGATATATGTGGAACAGGAGGTGATGAATCAGGAACCTTTAACATAAGCACGACTGCTACTTTTGTTGTGGTTGGAGCAGGAGTTCCAATTGCAAAGCATGGGAACAGAAGTGTCTCAAGCAAGTCAGGATCAGCTGATTTGTTGGAAGCATTGAGAGTGAATATTGAACTTACTCCAAAAGAAGTGGAGCATTGTATACAAGAAATAGGAATTGGTTTTCTTTTTGCCCCCACATTTCACAAAGCAATGAAGTATGCTATTGGTCCACGCAAAGAAATCGGTGTCAGAACAGTTTTCAATGTGTTAGGACCCTTAACCAACCCTGCGAATGTAAAGCTCCAACTTTTAGGAGTTTATGATGGATCTTTGACGGAAAAACTGGCATACGTGTTGAAAAAGTTTGAAATAAAACATGCATTGGTAGTAAATGGCTCAGGTCTAGATGAGGTTTCAACTATAAGCAAGACGAAAATTTCAGAATTAAAAAATGGAGAGGTGGAAACTTACTCCGTAACTCCGGAACAGCTTGGAATTAAAAGAACTAAACTCGAGAATATAAAGGGAGGAAGCCCTCAAGAAAATGCAGGAATAACTCTATCTGTTTTAAATGGCGAAGACTCAGTATATACTGACATCGTTTTATTGAATGCGGGTGCAGCGCTTTATGTTGCTGGAAAAAGTAAAAACATAGAAGAAGGAATGAAATTAGCACAAAAAGCCATAGAAACAGGAAAAGCAATGAAAAAGCTTGATATGCTGATAGAAAAAACACAAGAATATAGAGGGAAAGAAAAATGAGCTTGCAAAAAACTTTAGGAAAAACAATTGGAAAAATTGTGGACAACAAATTGAGGGAAGAGGAAAGAGTAAAGAAAAGCATGTATCAAACACTTAGAGATGGGAGAAATAAAGGAATAAAAATTATAGCAGAACTCAAATTTTCATCACCGAGTAAAGGAAATTTGCGGACTTTTAAAAGAAAAGATATAACAAACATAGTTCAAGAATTTGAGGCAGGCGGCGCCAGCGCCATTTCTGTTGTAGTTGAACCGATGTTTTTCAATGGGAGTATCGAGTACCTAAAAATAGTTACAGATGCTACAGACCTGCCGCTACTCGCAAAAGGATTCTTTTTCAAACCAATACATTTGGCTGAGTGTGTAACAGCGGGAGCGAATGCATATCTATTGATGATTCGTGTGCTGGAAGTAGTTGGCCAAAATATTAAGCAATTTATTGATATGGGAAAGGAGTTAGGAATGGATGCCTTCATTGAAGCAAACACTGCAGAAGAAATACAAAAAGCATTATCATTGAAACCAAAAATCATCGAGGTGAACAACCGTGACATTTATGGTAATCTCTATACAAATTTTAAAAATGTGGTAATTGGAAAGGATATTCCAGAAGAGATAGTTTTCATAAGTGCTTCCGGCATTGAGAATGGAGAGGATATAAAGGAAGTGTATGAATTGTCTGGAAACCGTGCTGATGCAGTATTAGTGGGAACATGCTTGATAAAATCACGAAGTATCAGCAGAAAGGTGAGGGAGCTGGTAACTGCAGGTGAGGAGGCAGTAGCATGACCAAGGTGCAGATATGTGGAGTGACATCAATGGAAGATGCGTTGATATGTGAAGAAGCTGGTGCAGATGCCATAGGTTTTGTTAGTGTAGAGGGTCGCAGAAGAAACGTTCAGATAGAGAAAATAAAAGACATCATAGAGCAACTAGGACCATTTACTACAAAATCTTTAATTGGATTTCCAGAGAGCAGCGAGGAATTTATAGAAAAGGCAAGATATGTTAATGCAGATATGGTGCAACTCTATACCTTAAATGTTGCAGAGGTCGAGAAAATAAAGCAACAAGGCTTTGGAGTTATTCGCGCAGTTCACATTGATGTAAAAAAAGGAAAAATTGAGATGGATTTAGATGAATTTATGGAATTTACTCAAGTTTGCGATGTCATTTTGTTTGAGGCTTCACTTCATGGAAAGACAGGCGGTATGGGTCTGAAATATGACTACAGAAATATCATGCCCTATTTGCAATACTGCAAGAGGTTCAACATTGCAGGAGGGCTTCACCCTGATAATGTGCAAGAAGCTCTCAAACTAAATCCGTATGCAGTGCATGTCTCCTCAGGGGTTGAATCAGAGGGGGGAAGGAAAGATAAAGAGAAGGTTGAAGCATTCATGAAAAGGTGTAAACAATGAACAGAAAAGCATACTTCGGGAGATTTGGAGGACAGTTCGTACCGGAAACATTGATGTCTATACTCGAGGAACTGGATAGATCTTACCAGGAAGTAAGAAAAAGCAAGGAATTCAAGAAAGAATATAAGCATTACCTACAGGATTTGGCAGGGAGACCAACACCTTTGTATTTTGCGCAACGCTTAACGGACTATTTAGGTGGTGCAAAAATTTACCTTAAGCGTGAGGATTTGGCGCATCTTGGAGCTCATAAAATAAATAATACCTTGGGTCAAGTGCTTCTGGCAAAAAAAATGGGTAAAAAGCGTATAATTGCTGAAACGGGGGCAGGCCAGCATGGAGTGGCGACTGCCGCATCAGCTGCTGCCTTGGGTCTTCAATGCGAGGTTTATATGGGAGAAGTCGACATGCAAAGGCAAGCATTGAATGTTTTCAGGATGCATTTGTTTGGGGCTAAGGTTATTCCGGTTAAATCTGGATCGAAAACGCTCAAGGACGCAATTAATGAATCTTTGAGAGATTATATCGCTAATTGCCAGACTACGCACTATGTCATTGGCTCTGTTGTTGGACCGCATCCATACCCTAAAATGGTGAGAGATTTCCAGTCAGTCATAGGGAAAGAGGCGAGAAAACAGATAATGGAAAAAGAAGGAAAATTGCCCGACTATCTGGTTGCTTGTGTTGGAGGAGGTAGCAATGCAATTGGTCTATTCCATCCATTTTTACATGATGATGTTAAGATGATTGGGGTAGAGGCAGGCGGAAAAGGAATTGAAACAGGGAAACATGGTGCATCGCTGTGTGCAGGAGAGATTGGGGTGCTTCATGGAAAGAAAAGTTATTTTATTCAGGATGAACAAGGTCAGATAAGGGAGACGCATTCTGTATCGGCTGGTTTGGATTATCCTGGAGTGGGACCAGAGCATGCTTTCTACAAGGAGATAGGGAGGGCAGAATATATTCCAGTAACTGATGAGAAAGCCTTGAAGGCATTCCATTTGCTGTCAAAGCTTGAAGGCATTCTTCCCGCCTTGGAAGCATCACACGCAATATCGCATGTGTGCGAGTTAGCTCCAAAACTTGCAAAAGATGAAATAATTGTTGTCTGTCTTTCTGGACGGGGAGATAAAGATGTTCGCATGGTTGCAGAGATTGAAGGGGTGAAGTTTTGAACATAGCAGAGACGTTTGCAAGAGAAGAAGCAGTCTATATGGCGCACGTTTACTATGGAGACCCAAATGAGAACTTTTCCCTGAAATTGATTAAGGCGCTTTGTGAAAACGGAGTTGACATAATAGAGTTTGGCATTCCTTTTTCTGATCCGACAGCAGATGGTCCAGTTTTTCAGAGAGCTTGTGAGAGAGCATTGAATGCCGGAATGACTCCCAGAAAAGCAATTAATGGAATAAAAAAGCTTAGAAAGGATGGAGTGAAAAAGCCGATTATTGTCACCAGCTATTACAATATCATCTTTCATATGGGCGTTGAGAATTTTATGAGAAACATTAAAGAAGCGGGAGCGGATGGTCTAATTGCTCCTAATGTTCCTTTTGAAGAGGCAGATTCTTTGCTTGAAGCAGGAGAGAAACATGGCATAGATATAATTTTTCTTATTGCACCTACAACACCAGAAAAAAGATTCAAAGAAATTTTAAAGCGCGCAAGAGGGTTTGTTTATGTCATTGCAGTCACCGGGGTAACCGGTGCAAGGGAAAGCCTGCAAGAAATGACTTTAAAGTTGATTAAAAAAGTGCACCGGCATTCTAAAATTCCATTTGTGGTTGGCTTTGGTATTTCAGAGCTTAAGCATGTAAAGTCGGTTATAACAGGTGGCGCCGATGGTGTGATTACTGGAAGCGCAATAGGAAGGATTTATGAGAAGTATTTGGATGCCCCGGAAAAAGCACTGCCAGAAATAAAAACGTTTGCAAAAAACATAAAAGATGGATGCAGAGAGGGCATTAAAGTGAAATAGGGGCTGCTCCCTTATAAGACAAGCCCTCGCCCACAAGGGGCTCGGTCATACCGCATCTCACTCGGCGGTAAATCAAGATAACCGTTGCTGTAAGTCATCAATGACAACTATCCCACAGTGATGTTGCTGCTCTTTCAGATAAATGCTGGCTTCAAGTCTATTTTTCCCGTGGATTCATGATGCTCATATCCGCTCCAGAAACTTCCGTGTGGATATCGTTTCTGGAATCCTGGATGGTATTCAAACATTCTTTTAGCACTACAGGATTTCAGCATTATTTCCGCATTTTGAACTGAATATCTTTTTGGGATATTCACTTGAAAGTGAACATGATTCCCAGCAAAACCAAAATCCCCGAACTCGAAACCAAACCGTTCCAGTTCTTGGAAAGCATCCTTGCACGTATTAATATGTGATTGCTTCCTAAAACAGTTGAACCGGTATTTTGTCACAAACATCATGGTCACCCAGTTATTCCGGGTGTCACCCAAATTCTTTTTATAGCTACCGCTATTTATATCGTTCGTTCTTTTAGACCCCCTGTCGTGCCGTTGAGGGGCAGACCTTATGGTCTGCCGCGCACGACAGAAATACCATATAATTGGATGTTAAAAAAGATGAGTAGGCTTCTCATCTGCGGGTCTTACGCTTCGCTACAGACCATGCAGTATTCCCGGCCTAATTTCATAAAATAAATTTCCCTTACTCTTCCTTACTTATTTTTCTTGCTCTGGGACCCCTTTTTGTTATTTCTATTTCAAATTCCACTTTTTCCCTTTCCTTTGGAGTGAAGTTTGCATCGTCAGCATGAATGAAAATATCGTCTTTGAATTTTTTTGATTTTATAAAACCGTAATTTCTTTTTTCAAACCATATTTTTATCGTTCCCCTGTGTACCTCGTTTCCTTCCAATTTATTCCAGCACTCGGAACAGTAAAGGTTTCCGCAGATGGGACATTCATACACCTTTCCTTCATACGATACAAGGTCTTTTTCGCACATGCTGCATTTCATATACTCTCTCAGTTCATCTGTACATTCCCCGCATACCACCACGGCGGGATTGAGCAAATCTCTCAATTTATTATTCATGTTACTCCAACTTTATTTTTTTCTGCGATTTATACTTTCCCTCGTATATTCTTTCCGGTGCGGACTTAGTCTCCTCAAATACTATCTGGCATATCCTGTCTCCGGAGGAAATAATTAATTCTTCTCTTGCATTGAAACATGAGATAGTAAGTGTACCTTCAAATCCTATGTCTACCTTGCCAAATGACGACATTATGCCCTTCCTTGCATATGTGGAACGAAGCCACAACTGTGCCGTATTATTGCCCAGCTTTATGTACTCCAGTGTGCCGATGGCGAACCATTTCATGGGAGGTATGACCGTATTCTCTCTGATTTTCCCATCCACCATGATTTCTCCTACAGACAGGTCATATCCGTTTGGGGTAAGATTCCCGGGATTGAAAGGCTCTATTGATATTTCGCCCTTTCTGAGCGAATCCTTGATGTCTGCATCGGATAGTATCATATTTCTTAATACCTGCTAGCTTAAAAATTTTAACACAAAAGTATATTTTAAACTATCCATACCTACTCCCTTCCTGTTAACGTCAGGTATATGCCATATACAATAAGCGATGCACCTATCACCAAAAATATTGTTATTTCTTCTTTCAGGATTAAATATGATAAGATAATTGCAGATAGCGGAATCAGATTTAGAAAGATGGCAACTTTGGTCGCATCCGTGGCAGCAAGCGCATCATACCATGCAACATACGCAAAGACGGAACAAAGTATGGCAAGATACAAAATAATTATCCATCCGTTAAATGAAATTACCGTGCTCAACATATCCTTGTTTATGAACGGGATGAATAGTATCGTTCCCAGAATAAATACGTAGGTTGTCACGGTGAATGGGTCGTATCTCTCCAATATTTTCTTGCCGACCACGGAATATACTGCCCAGCATATTGCAGAGAGGATAATCATTGCATTCCCTTTCATTGAGGTGCCAAGGGCGAACGAGCCGCTACCAACCACGAATACCACCCCCAGAAAACCCATCATTATGCCGCCCGCCTTCCTGGCCGAGAGTTTCTCCTTCAAAAACATCGAGGAGAGTATTGCTATAAAGATGACATTCGTGTTTATCAGTATTGCCGAGCTGGCCGCCGTAGTATATTTTATTCCAGTGAACTGAAATATATAAAGAAGGGTTACACCTGTCAGTGCCAGCACGGTAATGACAGGCAGCTCCCTTAAAGGAATTTTAAGAGATTTCTTTTTTACCAGCAGTATGAGGAGCATGAAGGGTGATGCCACGGCAAACCTAAGAAAAGCAATTGTTACCGGAGAGAGTTCCTCAACCCCGACTTTTACTGCAATGAACGAGCCGGCCCATACAAGGGAAACCATTGGTAAGATAATGTCACGCCTATTCATGTTTGGCCCGTTATATGCCCAAATTAAATATTATTACCTCACGGCTGTCCTCATAGATATTCTCACCGTAAATCTTCACATCCAGCATGTGCCTGCCGATGGCTTTCTCGTTCCATACCCACTGGTACGGAGGCTCTTCCGGCGAAGCTTTGAGGATGTCGTCGACATAGAATTCGACTTTATCGGAAGATGGTGCGCTCACATTCACGGTAATCTTTCCAAGAATTATTGTGTTTCCCGATTGGACGGGCATTATCTGCCTGTCGTTTACATAAAGATATCCGCCCGCCGGTTTTTCAATTCCCCCGATATGTACATGGAGTGTCGGGGAATACCACCATGTTTGCCCCTTTATTTCCTCCGTTCCATCAGTCCCATTCAGAATTTCGTGATATGATTCGTTTGTCCTTTCCTTGACCATTCTGAGATAGGGGTGATTTGCACCGTACACTGAAGGGGCAATCGTATTTTCGTATATCTGGTCAACTCGGGCTTTAGCCACAACATATATGTCCGTTGCATCCCCGGGCATGATTATCTTCTCGCTCCATGTCATTCCGTGGGTCTGCCCGTTCTTCGCACCGTCCCATCCCGTCCCTCCTGTATACTCTCCGTCAAAATCGGCATGGTCGGAACATATAAAATCCGGATTGTTTATCGGGTCGGGGTTCGTGCTCCACTGGATTGACGTATGGTCAACAACGAGACTTCCGTTAACCTGCCATTCAACAGTGACTTCGTTTCCAACGACGACATTCCGGGGCGATATCCATCTCACGTATGGCTGTGCAAGGTCTATCTGATGCAACATGAATCGTTTCACCTCTGCCCCGTACCCCGGCAGGTTATCATTTCCGAAGCACCATTCAGGTGGGTTCTTCACGGTGGAAAGCTCGGGTGAAACCCATAATATGCCGGCACCTGGATAGTTTCCGAAAACCTCATCCTTCACATACTCGTCCTCTGCCGGATTTCTGGCAACGTCGGCACCATATGCCCATGCAGCAAGACAGCCTGCTGCCTCATACCCGACGGTTGTTGGAATCGTTCCGATATTGTTTGCATTGAGATTTCCGCCGAAATCACCCATATAAGAACCAAGACGCAGGCATGCAACATCATAAAAATAAAAATCTGGAGGGGCATATAAATATTCCTTGCCCGAGATAGGGCTTGATGCTTTTACGTCTTCGTGGGTTGACGACCATGGGTAAAGGAGCATCCTTGCACCACCGTGGAAATCCGTTCCCACCCTGATGAGATGATGGTCTATGAATTCCCTCAGCGTTTTCCCATTTACGCTGTCCCAGCACTCCGGCGGGCCGGAACGCCCGGGGCCGTCACAATCCGCTTCCCTGTTCAAATCCCAGCCATGAGCATCGGTCCGCTGGCAGTGGTCAAAACCATAGGGATTCTGGCTCACCCCCATGTATATCTCACGGTTGTCAATGAGGTATTTCAGCCATGCATTATCATTTTCTCCGAAAGCATGTCTCATGAGCCAGTCGGCAAACCAGTACATTGATACTGTTCCTGCAGTCTCATCACCGTGAGGGCTTCCCAGGAAAAGCACCTCGGGCTTATGGAAGCCGGATGATTCGTTCGTGATGCGGACGTAATAGATATCATAATCGCCGGCCTTTCCCGTGTTGTAAAGCTCGTTTGTCTTGAACACTTCGATGTATTCGGGGTATTCTTCTTCCAAATTTTTGTACCATTCTACAAGTTGGTTATAGCTGTCAGGCTTGGCATACCATGAACCGGCGGATAAAACACGGGCTGACGCACCTCTGTAGTTAGGAAATAATGTCATGCCGCTTCCCGAAATAAATATCAATATCATGAGCAATGCAACTATTTTCTTTGCCATGACTTTGTAACAGATGAGTACACTTAAGCATTGGGATTTGAAATATCACGCTAAAACCTTTTTAAAGGATGAGCGTATACCCATCTAAGGTGATTTATTGGGTAATGTAAGACCAACATACATAAAACGGGTGGCAATCAAGCTGGTTGAACAGCTTCCGGACCACTTCTCGAATGATTTCAGTGCCAATAAAGATGAAGTATCCGAGCATACCAACATAAACAGCAAGATTATGAGAAATCGCATAGCAGGATACATCTCAAAAATGTTTGAGGATAATAAAGGCAAAAATGAAGTCGAAAGAGAGAATTGAGGAAGCCATTAAATCGATAAAGGAAGGAAATTTTATTCTCATATACGATGCTGACGGGAGGGAGGAAGAAACGGATTTTATCGTAGGAGCAGAATTTGTCGGTGAAAAAAACATATATCGAATGAGGCATGATGGCGGTGGATTGATTTTTCTCATGGTTCATCGTGATATCGGGGACAAACTGGGACTCCCGTATCTTTCGGATGTATTTTACAAGAGTGCGGCAAAATGGCCCGTTCTCAAGGAACTCATCCCGAATGACATTCCATATGACACGAAATCATCATTTTCCATAACCATAAACCACCGCAAGACATTCACGGGTGTAACCGATGTTGATAGGGCAATGACAATGCATGAATTTGCAAAACTTGCCGGCATAATAAGTGATATGAATGAGACAAAGGCACAGCGGGCATTCGGGGAAAACTTTCGGGCACCGGGGCACGTTCCAATATGCATGGCCTCATCTGAGTTGTTACAGGAAAGAAGGGGGCATACCGAGTTATCCGTGGCTCTTGCTGTTATGGCAGGCATAACTCCTATCACGGCGGGATGCGAGATGATGGATTACGGACACAGCCTATCGAAGGAAGATGCCATGGAATATGCCGAAGAAAATAAACTTGTTTTTCTTGAGGGACGGGAAATCGTGGAGGCATGGAAAGAATGGCAAAGGTGATGGCAACAGGGGTTTTTGACCTACTCCATATCGGTCATCTTCATTATCTGAAAGAGGCAAGGAAACTCGGGAGCGAACTCATTGTAGTCGTTGCCACCGATGAAACGGTCAGGAAAAGAAAACATAATCCCATTATTCCGCAGGAAATGAGGAGGGAGTTAGTTGAAGCGTTGAAGCCCGTCAATAAAGCCGTTGTGGGTCACTCTGACGACGACCTCATGATAGTCGAGGAGATAAAACCAGATATCATAGCCCTGGGGTATGACCAGAAAATAGGAGAGCTGGAAAAAAGACTGAAAGAGAGAGGTATCGATGCTAAGGTAGTAAGATGCACCAGGTATTCGGATTATGACCTAAACGGCACAAGAAAAATCATAAGTAGGATTGAGGAAAAGATAGAAAAGAATGAATTGTATAAGGGTACAGGATGAAAAAAGTAGGGATTGCCGATACGACATTTGCAAGATATGATATGGGGGGTGCTGCCATAGATGAGTTGAAGAAGAATACCTCTCACATAAAAATAGAGCGGTATACGGTTCCGGGAATAAAGGATCTGCCCGTTGCCGCAAAGAAGTTGATAGATGGTGGTTGTGATATTGTTATGACCCTCGGGATGCCGGGCGCTCAGCCGATAGACAAGCAATGTGCCCATGAGGCATCACTGGGTCTTATAGCCGTTCAGCTGATGACAAGTACTCATGTTATGGAAGTTTTCGTTCATGAGGATGAGGCGAAGGACGATAAGGAGTTGAAGTGGCTGGCGGACCGGCGGACAAGGGAACATGCAATTAACGCTGTCGCTCTCCTTTTTCACCCCGGAAAATTGACGGAAAAGGCAGGAACAGGGCAGCGCCAGGGTTTCGATGATGTCGGGATGCTGTAATAGAAAATATCAGGTTAAAGATGAAGCCTCCGAATGTCGAGATAATCCGCAGTAAGAAGAGAAAGAAAACCGTTCAGGCCAAGGAAGTAAACGGGAAGTTATACGTTTACCTGCCCGCCGGCATGGATGAGGGGAAGGAGAAAAAGTATATCGACAGGATTGTAAGGAAGGTGGAGGAGCGTAAGAGAAGACAAAAACTTAACGATGGTGAATCGTTGGTCAGGCACGCTCGTGAGTTGAACAAAAGATATTTTGAGGGAAAACTGAAATTCGATATAAAGTATGTTACAAACCAGAATTCGAGATTTGGAAGCTGCACAACGGAAGACGGAACCATCAGAATATCCGACCGTCTGGCAGATATGCCCTCTTGGGTAAGGGATTATGTCATAGTTCATGAGCTGGCACATATTATCCAGCCAAACCATTCAAAGAAATTCTGGGAACTGGTCAACCGCTACAAATACACAGAGAGAGCAAGAGGATATCTGATGGCAGTCGGCATGGAATCGGACGATGAAGTGAAAAAGTAATGAGATGATGAACGTTTAATTTATGAAGACTACCGATTTGGCTTTTACATTATTATTCAGAAAGCGTAGGAATGCCGATGTTGCCGGAAAGACGGCAAATAAATCCCGATTAGATATGGTGAGACATATTGATTATTGGTAGGAATTATGCCACAAATCATCACTATCCAAATGATTATATAAGGGTTTACTTTTCAGGTGTGAAAATGACGAAGGGCTTCTATCAACATCTCAGAGAAACATGGAAAAAACCTGATACTTCCTATCAATCTCCTCAGTGGGAACGTATGATAGAGTGGAGGAAGGCAGGAAGCACGGTTCGCGTTGAAAAACCCACGCGTCCGGATAGGGCACATGCACTGGGATACAAGGCAAAGCAGGGCTTTATAGTGGTAAGGACAAGGGTTAGAAAAGGCGGGTTGAGAAAGCAACGTTTGAATTCCGGAAGGAAACCATCAAGAATGGGTGTACTCAAAATCACGGCAGGAAAATCCACTCGAAGAATGGCGGAGGAAAGAGTGGCGAGACACTATCCAAATATGGAGGTGTTGAATTCATACGAGATTGGAGCTGATGGGAAACATCACTATTACGAAGTCATTCTGGTGGACAGAAGCCATCCTGCCATAGCCAACGATAAAGATATCAAATGGATAACTGAAGAGAAAAACAGGGTGTATCGGGGAAAGACTTCCGCAGGCAAGAAGGGCAGGGGACTGGAAAACAAAGGCAAGGGTGCCGAAAAAGCAAGACCCAGCGTAAGGGCCAACAATAGAAGAGGAAAGTAGGAATGGAATCCCCTTTCCATTACATCCTGCTGAGAATATTTTGTTATCCTACTGAAGCAGAAGATAAAGTCAGGGAGGCATTATTATTTGTTGCATACGGTAAGAAGGCGGAGGCGGCAAATAGGATGGAGGAACATACACTTGAAGGAAGTTTTGGAGATAAAATAAAAGTTATGGAGATAAAAATTGAGAAGGCCAGAGATATAAAGAATTTCTGTCGAAATATATTTTCACTGTTGGACGAAAAAAGAATCGGCAGGAATGTTGATGACAGATGTTTCTTCAACTTCAGATTCAGTAAGGAAAAAGCTCTGGAAGGTCATATCGTAACTGCGTATGATAACAATGCCATATCATTCAAGGGAAAAATAAAAGCATATCCATCCTCTAGGGAAAACGCGATGAATAGCATTGCCAAAGCAATGCATGAATACCATAATAATTAATAATGAGAATTGCATATCTTTTTAATGGAAAAGGCAGGGGTTACATGCCCCAACTGCGGCAAAGATTTTGAAGTTAATGTGAACGCAACCCGTGGGAAATGTCCATATTGCAAAATATCACTCGTTTTTGAAAATGCCGTGGTGAAAAGAAAGAGCCCTACAACCGGTAAAGAGCCGATTGAGAGTCAGTCAGAAACAAGAATACAAAAAGGGATATCGGGGGTGAATGTTGACATCTCGCGCATCGAAAATGCCGTGGACGGGCTTGTTGGGGCTGCTGTGTCAAATCCCAAAAAAATTTCGGATGTGGCGGTTATAGAATCGATAGAACTGGAATCAGATTACCTGCCTCTGGAGAAAAAAGTGGATAAGATATTAAAAGCTATAGGGTGAAAACCCACACCTCGCTTTCTTCCGGCAGGTCATCCCTTTCAATTTCTATTTCATTGGCAACATGCCGTATATCGTAGTACTCTCTGGCATTACTCAGGAATGAGTCTACCCTTTCTATCGGCAGTGACAAACCTCCGACCTTGTAATGCATCGGTACAACAACCTTCGGCTTTATCTTTTTGCATACCTCTATCGCCTCATTTCCATCAATAGTAAAAATGCCACCTACCGGAATAAACAGTATGTCAACGTTACCTATCCTTTTTGCCATATCATCATCGATTACACGGCCCAAATCACTGAGGTGACAGAATGTTATCCCATCCACTGTGAACTTGAATATCGTTATCTCTCCTCTTTTTTTCCCCTGCTCCTTGTCATGGTATTCCTTTAGGGAGTCTATCTCTATTCCGTCTATGCTTCTATTTCCATCCCTTAAAACCACCATTCCTTCCTTTTCCACGGATTTTACCTTGTTGTGGTCATAATGTTCATGGGAAACCAGTACGATATCCGCCCTGACATATGGTGACGGGATACCTATCGAACTTCCATCGTGCGGGTCTGTCACAATGGTCAGGTTGTCTGATACCTCAAAACAGGCATGACCGTGCCATCTTACCTTTATCATCTAATCTTTACCCCCTAGTGCTCTTTTTATCTTAATCCACAAAGTTTCTTCTGTGGCAGGAACGTTCTCATGCCATCTCCCACCGAACCATAACCGCATATTTCCGGAGTTATCGATACTTACTGCCATCCTCTCTTTCTTTACCATATCATCCAGATTGCCTCGAAATACAGGAATATCTTCATGTAATTTATCTTTTATTTTTACCTCCGCCTTCTTCCCCTTTACTGTCATAAATGCATTGTCTGGTCCAATCTCCTCCGCTAAAATCGCTCTCTTTGTTTTCCTTGTTGTCATCTTTCTTGCATTCTTTATCCATTCCATAAACCTCTTTTCCGATACTCCTATTTTGCCCGCAATGCTTTTGTCAGCTTTGGCAAGATCGTCAATAGTGAATATTTTACACTTCTCGAGTTTTTTCCGAAATGATTTTCCCACGCCCTTCACATCTGTAAGCAGGCGCACTTTCATGGTATTATCCTTCCATTTGGCAAGCAGCTGTTCGCCTATTTTGGTCGCCCCGGATACTTTTTTGATACTCATTTCTCTTAAGTCATAAACGCTTTTTATTCCCGCCTTCTTTAAAACTTTTTCATACTTCGGACCTATGCCCTCTATCTCAGTAACTTTCATAATCCCTATAGTGTATCATAGTGGCAATATAAAAAATTTAAGTGAAAAACATTTTAATTCGGTGGCACGTTGCAGTCTGATGGAAAAAATGCCGCTTGTCTATATACGGAGGGGCAAGGTCATAGAGGGAAAGAAGCGTTTTAATGCCGTCGAAAAGCTTAAAGAGATAAAAAAAGAGCATAAAGAGGTTTACACAGTCGATATGGATGGCATCAAAAGGAACAAGCCGAATCTCGGCATCTACAGGAAGATTTCCCGCAAGCCGTTCCTGTGGATAGATTCCTTCCCGAGGTGCCTGGAGGATGTGATGGATCTGATAATAGTGGGGGCAAGCAGGGTGACAATAGGCGATATCATTGATGACGACGAACTGAAAAGGATAAGGGATATGTGCGAAGGGGAACTGTATCTAAGGGGCGATAACGCAGCGGAGGCAGCGGAAAAGGCCGGAAGATTTGGGTTTGACGGCATTGTTATCGTATCCCCGAAGGAAAAGGTGGATGTACCTGCATGGGGTGTATATCCGGCAGAAGGTATAATCAAAAAGCTGGGGTAAAATATGGAGAAATCCAAACAAATGGTAGCATTCCTGTTCCAGAGAAGCGGAAAACAAAAATTGGATGATAACGATATTTATAAAACTCTCTCCTATGAACTCGGGTGGTTTACCCCTTCCCAGTCCAGAAGCTTTATAAAAGACTGCTTGGGCAAAGAGTTGCTGAAGGAAAAGGGTGGCGGCTACATGCCAAATTTTGACTACGAGAGAATGGAGATACCACTGGGATTCAAAGTGGATGGAAGCATGATTGACAGGAAAAATACCGGAAATGGAAGAGCAGATGTTCTATCATTTATCGTTTCGGAAATCGAAGAGAAAGGCGTAGACAGGAATGTCGCGGATGAAATGATAAAAAAATTGGCTGAGAATAGGAAAATAATCCCGGAAGTTGCAGCATTAGTCATAGCCAGGAAATATGATCTGGATACAGTCCCATTTCTCCGTGATGTATGGGATATTATAAAAGATATGTAAGCATTATCGGCAAAATCAGCACTCCCATGCACAAGCTTCTTCGTACCCCCAATTCAAGGCATAGCAATCCTATGAATGTGCCGGTAATGAGGGTAACAATGCCGATAAATCCTGTGAACAGGAGTATCATGGCAGAGATAAAAATCACCGACAACTTTACCAGCATGCCATAAGGAATGGATGATATATGTTCTGCAACCTTTTTTCCCAGAAGTTTGGTTGCATAATAGGAAAAACATGCTGCAATTATTACGGCTATGAACAAATAGCACAGTGAGTATGGAGGTATAACGGCATTCCATCTATCCACACTCATTATTTCGTTTACAACAATTGCACTCCCGCTTCTTGTTTTCCCGATTATGAAAAGCACCGAGAGCACAAAAAACGACGTTGCGGTATTCACAGCCGAGAGTGTTATAATGATATTTTTTCTGTCCTTCTTGCCCCTTGCGACCATCGCCATTATTGTTGCCACTGCCGATGTCACCCCCGGCAGAATTGCAACGATGGAGCCTGCCACAACACCGGTCCCGATATCCTTGCATCCATCGGTGAAATCAAATTTTTCCTCATCCAGTTTCTGCTCGGGAAGGAAATCAGTATTGAAGGAATGTAACAACGTGGGAATGCCGAAAAGCCCTGCAAGGGCAGGAAACAATAGAGATGCATTTGCCCCAATGGGTGATGACACGCTCATGTTCATTGCCTGTATACCGAATATGCCGGACAGCAAAAAAATCAAAGCGGCATACAGTACATGCTTCATGCTTTTCTCCGTTCCCACAAGAACTATCGATACGGCAAGCAGAATCCACGGCATTATATCCTCCAGCACCCAATAAAAATTGGTGGGAGGCCCCATCAGAAATCTGAATGGAATCAGGAGCATAAAAGCCATAACCACTGCACCGAAACTGCCTGCTGCGGAGAGGCTTATCGCTTCGTATCCTCTTCCCTCCAGAAGCATGGAATGGGCAGGCAGGAGCACCAGGGCGGTATCCTCCTCCGGTGCCCCCAGAAATGTCGAGGGTATTATATTGACAAACGTATGAGCTATGGAAGTAGAAATGATTATCACACATACCAGAATCGGAATCAGCCCGTTTTCGATAAAACCGACCGAGGATAGGCAAAATATTATGCTTCCGGAGAAGGAAAGGAGAATCAACGCTATATTATTAACATGAAAACCCGGTACCATACCGGTTATGCATCCGAGTGTTGCCCCGATGAAGGCAAACGATACTACGAGAAGCAGTTCCATCATTTTAATCTATCTTCGTCACTCCGTGCTCTTCCTCCTTTATTTCCATGTACATGCACAATTTTTCCGGGTCGTATTTGAACATTGCTTTCACGTAAACATGCTCGTAATTTTCTACATTCAGACTGGTTTTTTCCGGATAAAACACCTTTATTTTATATTTTCTGTCAAAGTCTGTCAGGTAAAAATAGTCCCCGTGAATGCCATTTATGTAGCCTGTAACATTGACATTCGTTCCCGCATATTCCATAAAGTTCTCCGAAAGGTCCCAGAGAGGCATGCCCTCCCCGTCCCACTTTTCAGATATTTTCACATAGTCTGCGGAAATTTCAATTTGACCGTCGTACCTCTCGACTTTCCCGGAAACTTCCACTCTGTCACCATAAAATGCGCCTGTTGAACCGTAAATAAAAACCTTTGTTGAGTAATTACCATCCTTTATGGTAAGAACTTCGGATTTTTCACTGCATTCCTTCGCCACAACCATGCCCTGCACCACCACCATCTTCCCCTCATACTTTTCCACATCGGATATGCTTATCTCCGTCGGATGAGAGAACATACCGAGAAAATAAAGACACAGAATGAATATGACGGCACCCGCAAGGTATGCATATTTTCTCATATATCACTCCAAACCACTAGAAGCGATTAAAAATTTTTCGGTTTTTCCCTCGGAACGGGAACGATGCTTCATGATTGTTGCAATTCTCTCCTCCATTTCATCGTCTCTTTTTCCCTCCACCTTATCAAGGCGCACGACCGTCTTTGCCATGTGGTCTATACTTCTCCCGCCGAATGGTTTTACCTCGTCACCGCTGGAGTATACCTGGGCTGTCAAAACTACAGGTATGTGCTTTTTGCGTGCTGCTATCTGGAGATTCACAAGCTGCCGGGTTAGAGAGCGGGTTGATGTTCCTTCATCCTTCTCCATACCCAGACGGTAATAGAGGTTAATGCTGTCGACTATTATTAGTCCTGCATCTATCTTTATCGCCTTCCCGACCATTTCCTCCTGCTCCTCCAGGGAGTATGGTGAAAAGAACAGTATTTTTTCCATGATTTCCCTGTCATTCCTGCATATCTGGGAAACCCTCTCTTTTGAAACACCCTCTGTGTCTATAAAAACGGCTCTTTTACCATCGGAGGAACAATTTCTTGCCAGCTGAATGCACACGTTTGTTTTGCCTGTCCCTCCCTCCCCGTATATTTCGGTTAGGATTCCTTCTTCGATTCCCCCTCCGAGGAGTTTATCAAGTGGCTTACATCCTATGGGGAGCTTTCCGTTTTCCACCTTCTTGCAACATTTAAATGCCTAAAAAGGTTTTGCAGAAGCCAAGTGGATAACTAGCACGCTCAACGATTTTGCCTTCACGATAAATTAAGTTTAGCATCTTTTTAATGTTGATTGTAACAAATTAGTATAAGTTACACATAGTCCACAAAAAATTATTAAAACGCTCCGCTGTTTCGTTTTCCCTATGAGTAAGAAAGATGAATTCTTTTCATTCACGCAGCAGCCCTTGGCAGGCGGCACCCTTTCCAATTGGCTTACGATGCTGGCGGAAAATGCATTCAGAGTGAACCCGAGGTGCATGCCAAGGGCCATTTACGATACAATACTCACTTTTATCACATCTCTGCCAAGATTAATCGAAATGAGGTATGACAAAGAGATAGAAAGAGTTGAACCTGAACCCATATTCATAGTGGGGCACTTCAGGGGCGGGACAACGTACTTCCATTACCTGATGAGTCATGATACAAATATGTCATATATCTCCACTTTTCAAACCATGCTTCCCGGCAATTTCATTTTTATGGAAAAATTTTTCAGGAAAATACTTGCCAATTCACTTCCTGAGACAAGACCCATGGATGATATCAGGATGTCCGCAGACTATCCGTACGAGGAAGAATATGCAGTGGCAAATTTGAGCCGGTATTCCTTTTACCATGGGTGGTATTTCCCGAAGAAAATGAGGGAGTATTTTGACAGGTATGTTCTCTTCAATGTGCCGGATAAAGTCATAAGGGAGTGGCAGCAGGTTTATTCTTACGTCCTGAAAAAGGTTGTGTATAAAAAAGGAAGGAAATGCATCCTTCTTAAAAATCCGCCAAATACCGGCAGGATAAAACAGCTCATAGACATATATCCTGATGCAAAATTTATACACTTGTATCGCAATCCTTACGAAGTATTCAATTCGACGATGAATCTCTATAAAGGAATAATGCCTATCTTTTCTTTGCAGGAGTATGACATGGATGAAATCGAGGAAAATGTTTTTTATTTCTACGAGGCGATGTATGAAAAATTCTTCAGGGAAAAACACCTGATAGAGGATGAGAATTATGCCGAGGTAAGATACGAAGATTTCATCAGGCAGCCGTTGAAAACGTTGGGAGACATATATGCCTCGCTGAATCTACCGGATTTTGAAAAGTCAAAAGGGGATTTCAAGGATTACATAGCCTCTCAGGAGAATTATAAACCGAGAAAACATCCTATGAACAAGGAAATCAAAGACAGAATATATTCCCACTGGCATGACACGATAGACAGATGGGGATACGAATAATTAAATTGTTTATTCTGGCAAAATACATTCATAAGCCTAAAGAGGAAATATACGGCTACGATAAATAATTCCATAAGATGTTCTTTCTCTTATAAGTAACAATGGGTAAAAAGCGATGGATGGCAGTGGTCTTGATCAATGTTATCCTCATTGCAACAGCTGCTTATGCGGCATTACCCGTGACATTCAGACCTGTTGTTCTCAGAAAGTTAACCCCTCAGGTCATAAGCATAAACGATATTCCCACAGGGAGCTTTTACTGTTATGACAGGAATCATCCCGCTAATCTCACCATAGTGGTGGAGGTCACATGGAATAACTGGAAACCGGTCAAAGGAACAGGAGTCACCATTTACGGCTCTGTAGAGGCTACAGATACCAGCACCACTGATTCAAACGGTCTGGCTGTTCTTCGTATGCCCTTTAGTCCGTTGCCGTTCGGGAATCGTACTTATTTTTCCATGATTGTATGGAAGGACAACCATCTTCTGACAAAGGAAGATGCCATATCAATATATTATAAGAATACTCAGCAATTATATAATAACGATAGTTAGGGGATTTTTTACCTGAATATTCTCTGTACTAACACAGTCCCTATGAATGGGTCCTCGCTAAAAAATATTGTGGCCTGCCCAACAAGGTACAAAAAAATGAAAACAATTTATAATCCATGGCAGATACAATTGTATGAATCTTGTATGCCCGCTTGATTTCAGGTACGGAAGAAGTGAGGTTAAAAAAATTTTTAGCGAGGAAAGCCGGCTTTCATATCAGCTTAAAGTGGAAGCGGCACTTGCAATGGCCCATGCAAATCTCGGAAATATCCCTAAAAAGGCTGCCGAGGAGATAACAAGGAAGGCAAACCTAAACTACGTGAAGGTGGAACGGGTAAAGAAGATAGAGGGCGAGATACACCATGACGTCATGGCAATGGTGAAGGCACTGACAGAAGTGTGCGGCGATGCAGGCAAGTATATACATCTGGGAGCGACATCATATGATATAGTAGATTCGGCAAATGCTCTCCAGATCATAAAGGCAGCGGATATCATAAAGAATGACTTGATAGAATTGAAGAAATCCCTGCTAAAACTTGCAGAAAAGTATAGGGATGCAGTCATGCTTGGCAGAACCCACGGACAGTATGCACTACCCATAACATTTGGCATGAAAATGGCGGTTTTTGCTTCCGAGACGGATCGTCACATACAAAGAATCGGGCAATGCAGGGAAGAGATGGCGGTCGGCAAAATGTCAGGGGCGGTCGGCACGGGGGCTGCACTGGGTAAGCATTTCTTAGAGATACAGGATGTTGTAATGAATGAGCTGGGACTCAAGGCAGAAATTCCATCAACTCAGATTGTTGGCAGGGACAGATATATTGCATTCATATCAACACTTTCAAACATTGCCGCCTCGATGGAAAAATTTGCGACCGAGATAAGAAATCTCCAGAGAAGCGAAATAGGTGAGGTGGCAGAATCCTTTGTCAAGAAACAGGTTGGTTCGTCCACGATGCCCCATAAAAGAAATCCGATAATATGCGAGCAGATATGCGGTCTTTCAAGGATTGTGAGGGCAAACCTTCTGCCTGCATGGGAAAATGCCGTTCAGTGGCATGAACGTGATCTCTGCAACTCATCGTCGGAAAGATTCATTATTCCTCACTCTATAATCCTCACCGACTGGATTCTGGTTCAGATGAAAAAAGTTTTTTCCGGGCTGGATGTCTATCCCTCAAAAATGGAGGAAAACATAGAAAGAAGCAGGGGGCTGCCAATGGCTGAGGCCGTGATGATTTTGCTTGTTGAAAAAGGGATGGGGCGGCAGGAGGCACACGAGTTACTGCGGGTTTGCTCCATTGAAGCGGTGAACAGCAACAGGCACCTCAAGGAAGTTCTTCTCGAAAACGAAAGTATAAGGGGTTTGATGGATAGAAAGGAGATAGAACATGCCCTTGATGCCGAGCATTATATTGGCAGTGCAAAGAAAATAGTAGACGTTGCAGTAATGAAATTACAGTGAAATAGGGGCTTTGCCCTAATTTCATAAGATAACGGATATTGGCTGGGTTCATCTGCCAGACCGGTCGTTCAACCAAGGCATTCATATTGACTACGCAGCAAAACGCCTTTCAGTCTTTTCCATTGTTGTTCCCGGCCACTCTCTATTTTCCGACAGCCCCGAAGAATGAAGATATGGGATTTATGTCATTCTGGGAAATGTATAAAAGAAGTTCCCAGAGCTTTTCATTGAAAGCAGAGGATATGCCGTCCAGCAGCAGGGACATGCCTCCGGTGGACTCGTATCCATTCGAAGGATTTTCATTCTCGTTTTTATAGGTGTTGTTACCGTACATATCCATCAAAAGGGCTATGCCGAAGAGTTTGCTACATGCCTGTGATGAACTTTTTGCTATGTAGTCATCATCTCCGAGAAAGTCAGCAATAAGACCCACCCCACTGGTTTGCCCGAATGCCTGAGAAGAATCACCTGCCCTGTATGTATCGTTTCCGGAGAAGTCGGCAAGAATACCAGTACTCAGCTTCTTCATACCATTTGCCCATCCCTCCCCGGCACCCTGAGAATTTTTTTGAGATATGTAACGGTCATTTCCCAGAAAATCGAGGAGGAGTGAGATACCCCCGGCACTGGCGCTTCCTTGGGAATAATCTTCGCTATAATATATATCACTACCGAATATATCCGCCAGCAGGGAGAAGCTGTTCCCGTTTGCAAATCCCTGTGAGTGCTTCCCTGCATGGTATACATCATCACCGCTCACATCTGAAAGTATGGCTATGCCCCCGGCACTGGCGCTTCCCTGGGAGTAGTCCCCGCCTGAGTATACATCATCTCCATTGAGGTCAAGCATGAGGGAAATGCCAGCACATGCATATGACTGTGACCAGTCCCCCGACGTATAAAAATCATTGCCCGAAATGTCGATCAGCATATTTATCCCCAGAAATGAGTTTGCCGCATCGCCCCGATAATAATCGTTTCCGGAAGCATCCAGTACCACTGATACATGTTCATCAATATTTTTGACGTTATACACATCGCTTCCACCGAGATCCACTATAAGGGAATAGTCGCCCGCATACGCATCAGTTCCCCCCCCTCCGACGACTATCGCCCCTGACGGGTCTTTGAGAATTGTCCCGTTCGGATACATGCTGCCATATTTTTCAATTGCCGGGAGGACACATCTTGTCGACTCGAGGATTGACAAACTTCCCTCTACCATTTTTTCCATATCAATATCCTGCGTTAACATGGAGAGCTTATCAGAATTGCTGGAGAAAAGATTAAGATTTGGGAATATATGCATTCTTTCGGTTATGACACTTTTAAGAAGAGAAAGCATATCAGATTCGGTCTCGTTGTTGTTTTTCAAAAAGTTTATCTCTTCCCCTGACAGACTTTTTGTAGCCTCATGGCATGAAAGTGTTGCATCGTTAATGGAATACAGTAGGAGTGCTATGCCCTCCTTAAGTTCATTTGGCAGTGAATCTATTTCGTTGAAAAATTTCTGTATTTCCTGATTACTTACGTTCATTCCGTTTATACTATAAAACTCGAGTATGGCATCTTCGAGCCAAGGCTGGTTTTTTTCATATAGTATGTCAATATTCCCTGTTTTGGCAACCAGCTCCATCGTAATATTATTACGGACGCCGAAATCGATATTCCCGACCAATGAAGGAATGGCACCTATAAATGAGGAGATATTCTCGAGCGTGGGCATATCTTCAATCAGGTCTTTTCTTTCCGGGATTTCCGAAGGACTCGAGATGCCAAACCCACCAAATATTGAAGGTGCTACCAAAAGCACGGCCATCAGAACATAAATCCCCTTCATCTATTGTCATTTCAAAATATATGATAAGTATAAGTAGGTTTTTGTTTTTGGCGATGATAATGATATTTTCATTCAATTGGTATTCAATTGGATACAGTACTTCAGAAAGTAGCTTACTTAAAACATCAATTTTGCTGATTTTTGCTTGTCTCAAGCAAAAATTTGGTTACAAATTCTACATAAAAAGCACCATAAAGTATCTGCAAGCGCAAAATCATGCATAAAATCCCCTTTCATTTGTATAGTTGATCTTAGTTTGTTCTAAGAGAACAATGACGAAAATCCCGATTTTTAATTTTTATCTCAATAGAGAATTAAAGAAAATAATCTTTCTTATTAAATGAATCGATACCTACTTTAATCGGTATTTTTCCAGGTTCCAGTCCTTCTTTCCCCCCAATAATGTTGAGAAGAATCCACAGGTTGTACAGAGTTACAGCTAAGATAAAGAAGTTGTATCGAAAGGAATACTCTTTGGAACAGGTTTTCCCCAAAAATTTATTCTTAACTCTATATTGGGTTTCGATGCCAAAGCGGTGAGAATATAATTCATGAGCAACTTTTGCCTTAACATTCATATTGGTGGCATAAGACAAAAGCTTATCCTTCTCTCCATCTTTAGCTACAACCAAGTTATATGTAGCTCCATCTGACATCTCGTATCATACGAGTCCCTCTTTATATGCTCTTTCCTCTTTCTTTCCATCTTACCACGTATTTCACCTTCTTCTTTGTGAGTTTCATTGCTTGCAGAGAGTCCGAACAGGTGGGAAATTTTTTCTGGATTACACAAATTAAATTTAGCTGCTAAAATTATTTATAGAGTACACCTATATCCTAAAAATGGTGATAGTATAATGGTGGATGCGCAATTAACTGGAATACTTCCCAGATCTAATGAGCATATAAAGGCTACGTGGAATTTCGATAAGGACTTGATAGGAGAAGATGAATTTAGAGAGAAGATTAGAAAGGATGTAAAAAGTGTTGTGGAATTGCAGAAGAATGCCGGATTTGAATGTCTTATGGATGGAATGTTTTTATGGCAAGATATTTTCAGGCCGTTCACGGAGAATGTGGAAGGCATGTCCGCAGGAGCTCTGGTAAGATGGTTTGATAATAATACCTTCTTTAGGAAACCAATGATAGAGAAATTGCATCCAGAGGATCATGATCTCTTTTTGCATAAATATGTTCATCTGCAACTTCTTCCGCAGGAATACTGTAAAAAGGTGGTTCTTCCTGGACCATATACCTTCGCGGCTCTATCCTCCAAGAAGGATGATAGTGAAATCATGCTGGTCCTGGCAGAAATACTGGCTAAAGAGATAAAGGGCTTGGAAGATAAGGGTGTTTCGATATTTCAATTTAATGAATTTTCTCTAGTACAAAGAGAATTAAGCAGGGAGGTTATGGAAGATGTGAAGCAGGCTTACAAAATAATCAGAAAAGAGGTTGAGGGAAAAGTAATTCTCCACACTTGTTTTGGAGATGCAGAATGGGCGATTCCGTATTTTCTTGATTTCCCCGTGGATTATGTGGGCATAGATTTCTTTTCCACAGAATTTAAGGATATAAAGAAGATAAAGTTTGGGAAGGGATTGCTCTGCGGATGCGTGGATTCCAGAAATTCATTCTTGGAGAGTGTGGACTCCATTCTTTTCTTTGTTGAAAATATTCAGAAAAGTATGAGACCGAAGGACATAATCCTCTCACCCACCTGTGATCTGGAATTCCTACCGAAGAAGGTTGCTGAAGAAAAGGTTAAAATTTTAGGAGAAGTCAAAAGAAAGTTAGGAGGTAGATAAAATGTTTGAGACTTATGAAATAGGAAGCCTTCCCAAACCCAGATGGATGGTGAAAAGCCTCAGAAGAGAGCCGTTATCAAAGGAAGATTTTCAAAATTTAGAATACTGGAGCAAGAAGGTTGATGTGGAATATGTGGAATTTGTAAAGTCTCTTAAAAAGGGTGAGGCAAGCAGGAAAGAGATTCGGGATTTTGCGGCGCTGTTCAATATAAGATATTTAGAGAAAGCCGGGTTGAATTATGTCTATGATGGAGAAGCGAGAAGAATAGAGATGTATGAGTGTCCAGTGAGATATATTGAAGGTATCGATATACTAGACTGGGTGAGAAGTTTTGATAACAGGTATTATAGAAAAGGGGTCTGTGTGAGCCACCCCAAACTCAAAAAGCCGTACCATGTAGAGGAATTTGAATTTGTGAAAAAGCATGCAAAGAAGAGCGCAAAGATTCCCTTTACAGGGCCATATACTCTTGCAGACTGGTCATTTAACGAATATTACTATCATCCTGATTTTTTTGATATAAAGGAGAGTAAATACAAAGCAAAGGAGGAGTTCGTAATGGACTTAGCAAAGGATATCATCAGGCCCAATATTATCGCTCTTGTGAATGCTGGAGCAAAATGGATTCAGATAGATGAACCGGCGGCAACGACGCATCCAGAGGAAGTTTCCCTATTCGTTAAAGCGATTAACGAAGTTGTAACGGGTATTGATTGCAAATTTAGTATTCACATATGCTATAGTGACTACAGCCGGCTCTATCCACATATACTGGATATGAAAGTGGATCATTATGCCTTCGAATATGCCAACAGTGGAAATTATGATGATATATTATCTCTCTTTAAGGAATACGGCGATAGAAGGGAGATAGGATTGGGTGTATTAGATGTACACAGAGATAGTATTGAATCTCCAGAATTGGTAAAGAAAAGGCTTATTCATGCCTATAAATTTTTGGAGGGTTATGTTTTATATGCAAATCCTGATTGTGGACTGAGAACGAGGAGCTTAGAGATTACTTTTGAAAAACTAAAAAATTTGGTAAGGGGTGCAGAGATGGCAAGAAAGGAGATAGGAGAATAATTATGAAATTAGGCCGGGAATACTGCGTGGTCTGTAGCGAAGCGTAAGACCCGCAGATGAGAGGCCGTTTCTTAACCCATCAACTATTGTATTTCTGTCGTGCGCGGCAGACCATAAGGTCTGCCCCTCAACGGCACGACAGGAGTCTAAAAGAATGAACATTAGACCTCTTGCGTAATAACGATTTTGAGCAGCGATTCACTTTCTGAAGTAAAATTTTGAAAAAAATCATATAAAAATAAATATCCCTTCGAAATAAGTCCATTAAATATGAGGGGATAAGA
>Ga0315549_1000339_pt1 | contig 56850 bp, 49 predicted proteins | sample SalMarSW160200MG_FD_203101 | JGI IMG/M metagenome (GOLD analysis project Ga0315549, IMG submission 203101) | Salt marsh sediment microbial communities from the Plum Island Ecosystem LTER, Massachusetts, United States - Salt Marsh Sediment SW1601-200 ...
GGTACCGGGGGGTAAAACTCGACATTAGCCAACGCAAGCTGTGCAACTAGATGTTCAAGAGACGAGCGAGCCTTGCCAGTCCCTACAAAACGAACTGTCAGATTTACTTGGCCGTTCAGCTGGCTAACTGCGCTGACAATCGTCTCCAGGTCATGTCCCAGGCCTAAATTCCCAGAATACAATGCCGTTGTCATTTCATCCTCCTGATCAATAAATTGGAGTCCATTCACATAACGTGAGCTTGGCTAAAGATGTGCCCGGGTGCCCAGTTATGAATGGTCACGATTTTGCCGGGCGAAGCCCCTGCCTCGATGAGCCGCTGGGTCATCACCTCACCGAGTGAAATGATGCAAGATGAGGCCTGATATAAGTGCCTGCTGATGGCTGCGCTAACCCAGCGTACGAAGCTTGTCCTCTTCAGATAGCCGTAAGCAACTGCAACTTCTGGATAAAGGTCCATGTTCCAAAGAACCATCTTTGTACCTTTCAGCCAGCCAAGGAGCAGACCTACAAGCGCAATAAAAGGTGGAGTGGTAAGGCACAACGAGACATCCATTCTCGGTAGTAGCAAAGCACTGCACATGGCCGACACGTAGAAGGACACGTAATCGATCAGTCTGCCTGCGGTAACCTTACGACCGAACCCTGTAGCTCGGACCCGGTGGATGTGAGCTCCTTTAAGTGTTTCCTTCGCCGCCAGTGCGGTGTCCCCGCCGCCATACATGCGACGGCTGCATAACACATGTACTTCATGTCCTTGCTCGGCAAGACCTTCGGCCAGATCTGCTAAGAGTTGACCAGTTGCCGCCACATCCGGTGGGTAGAATTGGTTAATAAGTAATACCCGCATTGTTGATCCTCATTGATCAGTTAGCCTTCTTGATTTGGATAAATGAGTGAATGCTGCTCAGATCTTAGAAATCCGAAAGCAACCATTACTTCCGGATATAAATCCATTGTCCAAAGTACCGTCCGTGTTCCCTTGAAGGTGCGAAGCATAAGGCCAACCAAGCCGATAAACGGTGGAGTTGTCAGCGACATACAGACGTCCATTTTCGGCAGCCGCAAGGCCTTGCACATCGCGAAGAAATAGAACGACAAGTAATCGATAATTCTACCAAACGTGTTATTTCGCCCAAACCAGGTTGCACTAACGCGGTGAACGCAGACACCTTTGATGATTTCTTTGGGAGGAAGAACCACGCCTCCGCCGCCGTACGCACGACGGCTGCACAATACGTGGACCTCATGCCCCTTTTGAGCAAGACCCTCAGCCAGATCCGCTAAAAGTTGCCCCGTTGCAGCCACGTCAGGGCGATAGAATTGATTCAACAGCAGTATCCGCATGATCCAATGAGGGAGTTAACGATTACAGACAACTAAAGCGACCAGTAGCTCACGGTCTACGTTTCTATAACTTATAGTTCGATCGGCTTCGCATCAGTCACGCACTTGGTGGTTGCCCTTAGTGCACCCAAGACAACCGGCATGTCATGTCTCACCGTGACCGTATAGGCTTTCTTTTACTTCTGTTTCGCCCGACTTGTGTCGTAGACTAAGGTTGACCCATCGCCCATGTTTTTCATAAGCTAACAGCAAGCACTCCTCACGCGCTCTTTTTGAGAACGGTACGATGGTCAATAATCGCTACAGCGTGAAAACTACGTTGATGAACGGCTGCTCACGAAGTTCGGTCAAGCCACCTTGTCGCGGACGTATCATGCAAAAAAGAGCCCCTAAGCAATCCCATGAGCATAATCGCTAATTTATTCCCTTTCCCTCGATATCCACCAGTGCCCCATTACAAGCACATCCATTTTGGTCCTCAAAAAACAATCCAGGGCTTCTTGGGGACAACACACAATCGGTTCGTTTTCATTAAAAGACGTATTGAGCACAATAGGCACATTGGTTATCTTTTCAAATTCCTTGATAAGGTTATAATACAAAGAATTCTGTTTTTCGGTTATGGTTTGCAGCCGCCCGGAGCCGTTCACATGGGTGACGGCAGGGATCTCTTTTCGCTTCTCTTCTCTGATCTGATACACTTGGAGCATAAAGGGGACGTCATAATCAGTTTCAAACCAGTCTCTTACCGATTCCCTTAAAATAGAAGGGGCAAATGGCCGAAACGATTCACGCTTTTTTATCTTAAGATTCAATATTTCCTTCATATCCACTCTTCTCGGATCACAAATGATGCTCCTGTTGCCCAGCGCCCTCGGCCCCCACTCCATCCGTCCCTGTAACCAGCCGATCACCTTGCCTTTGGCAATATGTTCTGCTGTTCGCCGACATAGTTCGTCTTCGTCTTCGATCTTTTCAACGATATAGTTTTCCGCCTTTAACTCTTCTTTCTTCACTTTCAACTCTTCACTAATTTCCCTGTCACTAAACTCCGGCCCCAGATAGGCATTCTCCATGACAAAGGAACGTGGTTTGTTAAGCTCTTTGTGCCAAACCATATATGCTGCACCAATGGCGCCGCCGCCATCACCGGCGGCGGACTGGATGTAAAGCTCTTTGAATTTGGAGCGATCAAAAATCTTGCCGTTCGCCACCGAATTCATGGCACAGCCACCAGCAAGGCAGAGATTTGGATTTCCTGTCTGCTGATATACATGATCAAGGATATGAAAAAACGCTTCCTCATACATGGCCTGCAAGGAGGCCGCTATATCCTTATGGTATTGGGAAAGAGGTTCATCCTTGTTCCTGGCAGGACCCAGCAAATCAATCAATTTGTCGGAATACACCTTGCCCATCTCCGGCGCACCATTATCCCACACCATTGATACCCCTTTGGAATGGTGTAGAAAGCAATCCAGATTCAATTCGTAGCGACCATTATGCTTTAAATGGACAATCCGGCGCATCATGTCCATTTCAGTCGGGTTGCCGTATGGGGCAAGACCCATAACCTTGTACTCATCCCCGTAATTCATAAAACCAAGATACTGGGTGATAGCCAGATAAAAAAGCCCTAAGGAATGCGGAAAAATTACATGATCCTGAACAGCGATTCTGGAGCCGTCACCAATACCCCACATAGTGCTGACAAAATCCCCAAATCCGTCCACCGAGACCACGGCTGCGGAGTCAAAAGGAGAGACAAAAAAAGAACTGGCCAGATGAGCCTTGTGGTGCTCAATATTGTGTATTTTTGCTTTTATTTTCGCCTGCTCAAAACCTAAGGCCTCGGCCATCTCCACACGAATATCCTTGACCCGCGCGGCATTGGACAACCGGTTCTTGATTGTTGCCAGGCTGGGTCGCTTTGAGAAAGCAAAAAGTGCTTTTTTCAGAAGATTTGCCGAGGGGTTGCGATTAACCGCAACATGGTCAACCTGGTCGATGGAAATGTTGCCCGCCGCCAGACAATATTTAATTGCCTCGCTTGGGAATCCGGCCCAATGCTTGATGCGCCGGAAGCGCTCCTCTTCAGTTGCGGCGACAAGCTTGCCATCTACGACAAGGCAGGCGGACGAATCGCCGTGAAAGGCATTAAGTCCGAGGATGATCATGAATGCTTCTCCTTTGTTTCTTCAGATCCCATGACAAAATATCCACCAGTTTTGCGTGATCCATTTATAACAATTCTATTGTTGTCTTTAAGCCGCTTGAGCCAACGCTCGAGAGTTCGTCGTGGGATGTGATTGGATTTCAACCGCCTTTATGCCTGGTTTTAATCTTACATACTTTAACACGCCACTTGCTCCCTCATTAACACCCTCACGATTTGTGAATGTCACCAGAAAACCACCGCCCACCTCTGCAACATCCAGTGAAATGTCGGAACAATCCAGAAGCTCCTTACGGATGCGGATAAAACATCTCCCGTATTTTTCAATATTATGGTCAGGTAGAATGCTTCAGCAATCAGTTTGTTTCGTGTGCCTGACTGACAGGTAATTTCCTATCACCCCAATGCACCACCCCGTAATAACCCAACTTCACATGCTCCATGATGACAAACTGAGTGGATCACTCACCACCAGCACCTGCTTCATATTCCGTGCCTGCATGAGGCGCATCGAGAAAATAGCCTCGCGCAGCACCTCGCTGATCAAGCCAACCATGAGAGGCTCTGCTTCCAAAGGCCGGGCCATGCTCTGCCGCTTCATCGCTTCTTCCACCGCCCCGATCAAATCCTCCGGCTCCTCCGGGTTTTCCGGTTGTTCCTAATCTCTAATATTTTGGCGTCTATAAGAAATCTGAACCAGAAACCCTGTAGCACGTGAAAAACCAATCCCTCTGCGCCGTCCAGAAAGCCTAGCCGAACTACGTACCTATAAAAGAAATACAGGAAACTACGCAAAAAAAGTGGAAGCTTATAAAACAAATTATTCTTGAGCCATCGGCGCTTCTCGATCGGGTTTCCAGCCAGGGTACTTTTGACCTCGCCGTCTCCCTCCTCCTTAATGCTTTCAGCTGCTTCGAATGTTGACCAGCGATTATGCGAGGACGTGAATTGACTCAGACTATTGGTAACCGTATCGACAATATCCACGCCCCTTATCGCCTCCACATGACCGCTTACCACAAAATGCTGGTCGTAAGCTTTCTGCTCACAATGACCAAATTGGGCTCTATACAACCGCAAATGAAAGGATGGATAATGCCCTCCATGTTTTATCCACTTTCCCAGAAAGATCGTCCTTCTGCTAAACATGAAACCATTAGCGTTCGCGGCAGCTTGTGGGAAACCGTTGCGCAGCCAAGTCACCAATTCCTCGGTCACTCTTTCATCGGCATCTAAGTGAAATACCCAATCCGTAGTGAATGGATTGTTTTCCTGCGCCCAGTTCCTTTGGACAGCGTAGTTAACAAACTCATGTTGAACAAAAGCGATGCCCCTTGCCCGCAAGATATCTAACGTATCGTCTGTAGAAAACGAGTCAATAACAAAGATGTTGGCGTTAATGCCTGCCAGGCTATCGAGACAGGGCACAATCCTGTCCTGCTCGTTGAATGTCAAAATAATGATCGTAAGAGCGGTCGCCTTATCATTCATGCGTGAGTCTCTTTTAGTAGGGAATCAAAACACTCGATGGTCTGCGACAAGACATCGTGCCCAAGATCGAGCAAGCGTTCGCATAAATGAGAGCCTAGAAATCCAGCACCCCCAGTTACCAGTATTCTTTTTCTTATCGCATTTTTCACTTAGACATTTCTCCTTGGTTTATAGGGATTTCTTGGCTATAGCGATCATGGATTTTGCCAATATGGGAACACGCCCCACACGTTGAAAGGTGACATCCTCGAAGCCCGCCTCTTCAAGCAACAAGCGTAGTGTCTTGAAAGACCAGAACTTGATGTGCCCATAATCCCAAAGCGCCGTAAAATGGTGATCCATTCTGCCCGCTAACGCCAAAGCCAGGTTCTTCCAGTAACCATGATACGGCGTGGAAATAATTGCCAATCCCCCCGGTTCCACCAGACCATATAGTGTGGCCGCATATTTTCTGGGGAAGTAAACATGCTCGACCACTTCAAGACTCACAACAACCGGGAACTGACCATACCGGCTTGCGAGATCATCGTATGCCGATCCCTGAGCCAATTTTAGCGCCGGATAGTGCTGATTCGCGTAAGCGATACCTTCCTTCGAGGGGTCTACTCCTGTGACATCGTAACCAATCTCAGTCAGTTCTCTGGCGACAGAGCCGTTACCACAGCCTAATTCAAAAACCCTTTGCTGATCGGGGTTGAGCCGCAGGCGTGCCACATTCTTTAGAAGTGTTGGTAAGAGGTATTGGTGTGAATCATTCAACTCTGCATCCTGATATACATAACCGGATATATCTTTAACCGCATTCAACATCTTGCTTTCTCCCACCACGTCATTTTAATGTACTCAGCATTTCAGAATGCTTTGGTAGGTCTCTATCATGCTATCGGTGACTTTATCCGGAGCGAATCTTTCTTTTACTGCTTGCAACCCGTTCCTTCCCATTTCCTTGGACATTTCGGGATTTTCCAGCAGCGCCATTATCGCCTCGGCAAGTTGCTTGGGGTCGGTTTTTATCACAACGCCCGCCTTTGATTCGGCGATTTCCTTGTGAATGCCGACCTCGTTGCTGATGATCACTGGAATCCCGCAAGCCATTGCCTCGACCACGACAAGGCCAAAGTTCTCGGAGTACGAAGGAAGGACGAATATATCGCTGCCTGCATAGGCTTGCACTTTTTCTTCGCCCGTCAGCATGCCGGCAAAGGTAATCTTTACGTTGTTGCCATTCTCTCCAAATTCCGGCCCGCCATCCTCAGTACCTTGGTCATCGTAAAACATGCCGCAATCGCGAATCCATTTTTTGACTTGCTCTGCGTATCCGCTTTCATCATTTCCCACAATAAGCAGATGAACATCATCCCGCTGCTTTTCCACTATGGCAAAAGCCTTGATCAGAATATCCAATCCTTTTTTCCTGTTGACCCTGCTTAAAAATAGAATCGTCTTTCGGCCTTTCAGGATTGGATAGCGATCTCTTAATGTGTCCCTTTCGGGGATGTCGTCGAATTCAGACAAATCAATCACGTAGGGGACGACGGCGGCTTTATTTTTCAGGCCCAAGAAGGAATGACATTTCTCGGCTTCGTCTTCTCCTGTGTAATGAATGGCCGCAGCACCCTCCAGGACCCGTCTCGCAACAAGATGGTAGTAGGGCAGTTTTTTCCATCGCTTATTGGAGAGCGTGTATGGATATAGCGCGCCGTGGGTGGTCACGATATACGGCACGCAGCGAGCCTTACTGAGGAATGCGGCGGCGGCGGACGGATAGTTCCATATCGCGTTGATGTTGACCAGATCAAACCCATGAAGGTTTTCCTTTAAAGCCCTAGTCATGCGCCACGAAAATTGCCAACCTGTGGCACCGAGAAACTCCAGGCGTTTCGCGATTGAAAAATAAATGACCTTAACACCATCAACATAGGTTTCATGGTCCTCCTGCACCTTGTTTTCGAGGCCCACACTCGTCGTATAGACCGTCACCTCAACGCCTCTCTTGACGAGCGCCATGTTCAGGTAGTGGTTAAGGAAAACCGGCCCTCCATATTGAAAGGCGGGCCAGTAGGATGGAGTCACACAAAGAACTCTCATTATTTGGCCTTCGATTGAACGAAAATTATGGCTTCATGATAAATTTCGGCGACCTTGCGGGGAGTGTATTCCGCCAAGATCTCCCGGGACGATTTCCCCATCATTTCCGGGTCGGCCTTGCCTTGTGCAAACATACCCATCCTTTGAGACAGATCCCTCTCGTCCATTGGGTCAAAGGAAAATCCGTTGACGCCATCGCGAACGATATCGGGGAAGCAGCCGCAGCGGTTTGAGACGATGACGGGCAGGTCTGAAGCCATGGCTTCATTGACCACCAACCCCCACGGCTCTGAAATGCTCGGCAATACAAAAACATCGCTCAACGCATAGAACAGGCAAAGCTCGCTTTCCTCCTTGAAGCCGGGAATGGCCACATCTTTTATTTCATTCTTGATCACGTAATCCTCAATTTCCTTTCTTTGAGGCCCATTCCCCACCAAAATTAACCCCCAATTGGCCGCTACGTCGGCTTTAACCCTCTGGTAGGCCTGCAGCAGTATCATGATATTTTTTTCCGGGGAGAATCGACCAACAAACAAAAAGTTTTTGCCGCGCAGCCCCATGCTGCGGCAAAGATTCGCTTTGTCTTTCCTATATTGTGAGACCTTGCTCCGATACCACTCCACATCAATTGGCCCCGTGCCTTTTTTAATAAACACCTTTTCAGGATCTAAACCCAGTCTCACCGTATATTCTTTGTGCCTGGTACCATCGACCAGCGCCGCGTCGCAGTTCGAAATAAATAATTGCTTGATTTTTTCCTTCAGCCACAATCGCTTTCTGTCAAGGTAATGTGACTCGTTGATCACAATCACCTTCTTCCTGTTCATTTTCGCCCATGCCATCCCAACCCAAAACGCGCAATAGCTGTATCCGCTAAGAATGACTACGGCCGGATTGCTCGCGGAAAGCATTTTGTAGATGCTTAACGCAATCTTAAGCTGGCTGGCGTCCTCTATTTTGCCGTCGAATATCAGCCTATGTGAAAACTGCAGTTCGCCTCTATCGATTTTCCATTCCCTGATGCCCTCTGTTTTCGTGAGATATATAACCTCGAAATTTAATCCTGGGATATCCTTCAGAGCATGAAACAGCAGGGTTTTATAGGGCGCGATAGTGTTCTGAATAATTGCCACATCAAGGTTGCTTGCTGAACTTGCCTGCATTATATATTGTGTAGTCACTTCGTCGCCCCCCGAGCGCGCCGCGCGCGCGAAAATCGGCCAAGGTACCAAGCCATTAGAATCACAAATCCTACTGAGTACCATTGTGTGACGATCTCCCCAAAGTTGCGAATGCCAACCAAAAAAAACAGAACGCCACCCATATAGTAGATCAGGCTGAGGATGCTTCCATCCGTCGCCATCCGTATGAGCTGATCCCAGTTTCGTGCTGCCCAGCCAAAGGCCAGTCCTACGATAATTACACCCAATAGCCCTTGTGCGATATAAAACTGCCCAATGACCGATATGGTCAAAGTGGCGCCATAATCTTCCCAATTGAGGAAAGGAAAGCCCTCGCAAATCGGCTTTCCCGGCCAAAGAAATCTTGGAATCGGATGTATCAACAACTCCGAGAATGGCATTTCCCGGGTGAAAGGATACTGGTCGGGCATAACCTCCACCGCAGTTAGCATCCAGTAAAAAATGTTATCCCTATGAAGATGAGCAAAGCGAGTCTCCACTGTGGAAAGGTCAACATCGTAGAATCCCGCGACTCTATATTCGACTTGCACCTGCATCGCCAGGAGGAGAAGAAATGGGACCAGCGCAAAAAACACTCCCCATATTTTTCGCTTATTACGTGGCATCGCATTGTAAAGATAAAGCACGAGCCCCACTACCAGGAAGGCGAAAAGGCGGCGGGAACCGCTAAAGAAATAAAACAAAGGGACGCTCAGAATAATCCAAACTATTACCGCTTTTTGCAAAGGTTTGAGAGAAACTCTCTTTAACACCCAAAGAGCGAGGAAGGGGGTTGCATTGAGGATGAGAAAAAATATCGTGAACAAATAATCCAATCCGGATCCAAGTGCACCACGGCGCCATCCAGCGTCAACCTCCCAGTTGTAACCCGACAGCAGGGTTCGAACAAAGGTGCTCGGTGAGCCACCGGAATAATAAAGGATCGGAACCAGGCCGATTAGATACAGCAAAATAGTGGCGCGCAAAATCCGCGCACTGTTTTGGGGTTCCGAAATCCGTGCGAAAGCGTTCGCGAATTTTCCGGATGGCGGCAATTGGTATCCCACTGAGACCATTGCCAGGAAAATCGCGACGTAAAGAAGCGTTTTGGCGACTACGCTATCACTGAATTCATCGATTCCCTCGCGCAGTTGCAAGGGATCAAGCAGAACCCAAAATAGAACTCCAAGATAAATGTAATTCCGCATGTCCTTTCCAATTGGGTTCCCGGCCAACCATTTTAAAATAATGATGCCTCCAAACGCCAAGAAGAAGAAGGCCGTTAGGATGGGGGTCGAAAATTCAACGACCCCCATATAGGCCAAGAAGACGATCGCCAGGACGCCACTCCAGAAAAGCAGGTCCATGAAAGCCGCAGTGCGCAAATGTGGTCTTGGCTTGCTATGGATTTTCATATGGCTTTTGGCTCGATTGGTAGAAGTAATATCTAGGATTTGATTGCTTTTACATAGACACTATCTGCCACATATTTCATGAATGGTGCGAAACGACTAAGACTCCGAAGCATCTCAGATCCCGCCAATACAAGTTTCAGACCAATGGGCATTAATTCTGAGTCAGTTTTTTGAAGTCCAATACCGAAGTAGCAATCTACTGAAATCTCAGTACCCCCGACGGTGTCCGCGAACAACCTCTTTAGGGCTGGGATGCTCCAATACCTTACTTCGAAACCTTGTGCTTCTCTGAACCCTCTTCTTGCTTGATGATAAATGCTTCGCAGGCCAAAAGGGGTAGGCATTTGGATAAGGCTGGTCCCACCTGTTTTTAATACTCGTCCAACCTCAGATAACGCCAGCCCTGCATCCTGCCTGCTCAGATGTTGAAATACGCTGTAAGAAAAAACGTTATCAATACTGTTTTGACGAAAAGGAAGGTATCGCGCATCTGCGACCAAATACTTGACCGAGAGGCCTAAGGAGTCACTTACTCGCTTTGCAGCCATAATTGCTCCAAGTTGCGGATCAATGCCAATAGCCATATATCCTTTTCTTGCAGCGGCGATGGACCATCTGCCCCAATTTGAACCAATATCCAAAAAACTCTGACCATTGCCTGCTGGTAACCTCAACTCTGGAATAGGATAGGAATCCAGTTTTCCGATTAGATGCTTATACATGTTTCCATTTGTCGCTCCGATGATGTAAGTGACCACCGGGTCAATCTTGCACTGGCCCTTAAGAGCCAGCTTGATAACGCCTTTCTTTTCCTCTTCACTGATGCCCAAGGATTCCAAAAACAAGTGTGGCATCCGATCATCTATACCCATCTGGTCTTTGGCTCGGTTAAGGATTGCCTCAACGATGCTCATTGTTTGTTTTACATCGTCCAATAACATGATCGGAACCCCATCCACAATCGGGTAAGCATGGCTTCTTGGGCACAAGAGCGTGCCGTTAACGTGCCGCAATTCAAGATGATCTCGTGGGCAAACTAGATTGCTCGGATACCATGAATCCAAAAAGCACCTCCGCCATTAACTTTGGAGTATTTCCTCATTGGCCAAGGCGGTGAGCTGGCCGTCCTCGCATCCCAAGTCCAGAAAAATCTGGCCGGTTTCCATGCCTGCCATGGCTCGCTCAAACCGGTCTTCCATTGAGGGGAACCCCATATCCAGAACAGGTTTAGCCGTCATTTAAGGTGTGCTCCTCGCTGCTTTATTCATTTTCTCATGCTGCCTTCTGCGTATTCTGGCAATGCCAAGCCGTTTACAATATGAAATAATGGGATGGTCTGTCCCGCTCCTATAGCGGCATCACAATGTGCCATAATGGAAGTATTCCATACAACACAGATACACACACGCCACTACGGCGCCACAGCCTCAACGTATATACTTTCTTCGACTCTCTCTTTCAAGTCCAAAGACCCAAGGTCAGGAAGGCGTGACCTGCCAGCAGAGACAATCGATACATCTGTGAATCCAACAGATAGAAGCAACCTGCAAAGCGACTCGCCATTATACATCCATTGATGGTGACGGGGCCCAACCAGTAGAAAGCACAAACGACGAACAAGTGTGCGCGGGCGAGGTCGGCAGATATGCAGGCTCTCGACAAAAGCATCCGCATCTCCAGAAGTCAAATATGCTTCAGCCTTCCGTCTGAGGTCAGGGCATGCGATTCGTATTACCCCACCACTCGACAACACGCGTCGTGCTTCTGTGAGAAACGAGACTACTTCCGTTCGATCCAGATGCTCAATCATGTGTGAACTGTACAAGACTTCAACAGAGCCACTGGCTAGAGGAATATGACGAACAGCATTAGCGTATCTAATCCGACAAGAACGTGCGAACTCTATGAACCTTCGCTGCTGGTCCCCGAGCACACCGGTTTGGCTAAGTAGCGCTGACAAGCCAGGTATCCTTGCCAACAAGAGGCTGATTGAGTTATCATAATTTAGCCATCCCACAGTTGGGGTCTGTCCACAACCCACATTGACTCTCATTGAATGACCTCCCTTACATGGCCCGACGAGACCATAAGAAGCATGCCGATATTGTCGCGACAACTGCATCGCCATTCCTCTCATCGAGCTTACGAAACACGGCCTCTAGCGCAGGCATCAGACCATCGGTTTTAATCTTGTCCAATACCTGTTTGACCTTTTCCGGCTGCTGTCGCGCTTTTTGAAGTAGGTTTGCTTTGCCAAATTCCACCATCATTCGTTCAGTGCCAGCGGAGATCAAGGACGCTCGCGTCTGAATAAGAACCTGTCCCCGCCCGACCACGGGCAGGGAACCTCGGCGAGTTTCATTTCACCGGTCTTGAGATGTTGGAGGATTTGTTTGATATCCACTCCGTGGGTTATACGTTCTGACCGACTACGTCAGTCACCAGTAGAGGCACCTTACCAGCAGGAAATCGAATTGGTTCATCCACTAGCTCCACCGAGAAATCTATATCGACGTGTGCAGGCCGTCGGTTGTCGCAATCCTTTCACCGCCGGCCAGCTTGGCCCAGGGAATACTCTTGAGGAGAACATAAGGCACACCGTACATCGGCCCGTCCTTGCCTTATAGCGGGAATGCAGCGTCCACCTGTGAGAATCGCACGCCATACTTCTCCATTTTCCTGCGTAATAAAAGGGGATCTTCGTAAAGCGTAACATGCGGTGGATGCCGAGGCGATCTGCGAGGCAGTACAGCACCCGAATGAATCCCTGATTCATTCTCACCCTGAAATCAATCGCAATCTGAGACATGAGATCTCTTGACTAATCGTCCAAAGATATTTGCCCGAAACATTTGGAGCAATTCGGTGGAGTTCACCAGTCTCTCGTAAGCCACACCCACCAAAAAGGGGAACCAGCTAAACTTGAGATACGATGGTTCTGCTTCCCATAGCCTGATTTCGACATGGTGAAAACTGGCGTTGCGTGCAGCCTTTTCAATGTCTTCCTTGCTATTAAGGCGATAAAATGTTTGGTACGGTTCATGGCTATCTTCAGAAAGACATCGAACTCGATTCGCAACCAATTTATGGAACAAATGCGGAGTATATCTTCCTATTATCGAGACATAATGAAATTTATTAGGTGTCCGGAAAAAGAAACTTCCACCAGGCTTTAGCACCCGATACACCTCATGCATAAAGTGCAAAGGATTTTCTACATGTTCCAAGACAAAATCGCTCAAAACAATATCAAAGTGATTATTTGGAAATGGGAGAACACCTTCTTCGATAATAGCTGCCTCATCAAGCTCTTCATTCTCTAGAACTATGGGGTCAATATCGGCACCAATTACTTTTGCTACTTCACCTTTGAAAACTCTCACCTCGCTGTGGGATGCTAGCCCTGCTCCGAGATTCAGAAGAACCATCGTCTCTCTAGTCCAGAGCCGTATCCAATCATAGAAAGCAAGGGTCCCATTCCTAAAATTATTGGGATACCAACGATTGAAAAGTTGCTCTGATACCATTTATTCCCCCCTAATTTTTTGGTTCATCCGACTTTTGCGTGGGTCACTGAAGCCGGATAGAGGTTGAGACCACTGCAGCTTTATTTCAGGCTCATTCTAGGATTGGAAAATACTGGCGTCAGGCGAGCGAAAACGCTCGATGCTCTTTGAAAGGCATCAGAACGTTCGTAAAACTTTTTCTCATCCACGTTGATTTTCGCCTGGAGAATCGCTTGCCGTGCCGAGACTGGCGATGAAATCCGCCAGTTTTCTCCCGCTTTCATGAAAGTTGAGCCGTTCTTCGACGGTATTTCGCGCGTTTCCGCCAACGGTTTCCCCAATCTCGGTCGCGTAAACGCGCTCCACCAGATCCCGTATCGCTGATTCTTCCCATTCGTTTAGCACGAATGCATCACATCCATCCTGGACATAGCCCTCCGTGGTCAGACCGGCAGGTATTACGACCGGCCTGCCACAACTCATGGCCTCGGTCAGGGAAGTCATACCCGCGGGATATACTCTGTTTCTCGCGGGTACCACGACGACGCGCGCGCACCGATAGATTTCGCGCAGCAACTCGAACGAAACGTTCACGAGAACATTCCCATGTGTGATATTTAATGCCCTGAAGGCTTCCTGAGCGGCTAATGCGGTTTGGGGGCTCCGGGTCACCCGCAGTATTGGATGCTTGAGATCGCTCACCGCCTTCAGCGTCGTTTCTTCGTCCCGGTACACGTCCCCCATGACGAGAACATAATCCCGATAGCCGATTCCGTGACTCGCCAAAAATGCATCATCGGGCAATCCGGGCGTCCACCAACTCGCATCGGATGCGAATGGCAGCCAAAGAACATTGGGGTTGTATGGCATTAGCGTGCTGGCTTGGGATTTGGAAATCACTATCACGCCGCCGGCGGCTTCGATTGCCTTGCCGAGCAATAATCTATCGTTGATTCTTGTCTTGAGCGCCTGTGGACCATTGGAGGGCACCTTATAAGTATTCAGAATAAAGCGAGTCTCTCTTCCAAATACTGAGTTCGCCAGGGCCGCATAGACGCCATATCCCTGCCAAATGATTACCAACCCATTGTCAATGTTTTTGATTGTTTTCAGCGCATTTAGCGATAACCATAACATCTCAAGAATATTTTGCCTTGCGTATCCTACGGAGTGGGATTTAACCTCTAGCCCAAGCAATGATGCTGCATGGTAATAAACCGAGTCTGAGAAATAGCCGGGGCGCCCAGCGTTCGATGCCAAATTATCTGGATAGGGTTCCGCTTGGTCGAAGATATGCAGCATCAGTTTCCTATTCGCTTTCTTGCTCATTTCTCCTCAAAACACTCCAAGGTTTCCTCAGACAAGATATTCGTCCCATGATCCCTGGCCGCTTCACGAGCTTCTCCACCGATCAGATCACTCAAATCTTCCATTCTTCAGCAGCACGTCATTTTCATATATGCGGACAACGTGAAAGTCCGGCAAAAGCTTCAGCAACTGATTGAGATTAACTTGCCCTTCGTAAAGCTCCGTGTTGCTATATTCTGTGTAAAAATAGCGGGTATTCCTAAGAGTTTCTTTGCCGCTGGCAATCAAATCCACCTCAGCACCTTGGACATCTGCCCAAATGAAATCAATCAAGCCAACACCTTCTTCTTGAACCCAAGAATCCAATGTCTTAGTGTTAACAGTTATTTTTCCATCGAATTTACACCACGGAACGTTTTCCAAATGTTTTTTTGGCTTTCTTATAGAACCAGACAGGTCCCAATCTACTGTGGATTTCTCTAGCGATTCTTGCTCATTTGGGGGGGTCCCACTACTCACATAAAAATCCCTAACCCCATCTGTATCCGAGATTGCGAGATTAAATAGAACTGCCCTTTCATCCTTGACCTTAGTCAAATATCTTTCACGTGCACGGGGATCAGGTTCAAAACTGTATACACGTGCCTTTTTGAAGAGCGCCAAAAACCATAATGTTTGAGAGCCGTCATTACAACCAATGTCCAAAATCACAGGATCGTCTTTTCTTATCAGCGCAATGATGTCTTTATCGCTAATCGATCCATAGATTATCTTCGGCTCACGCCTAAGAATGCGAATCAGTTCTTTGATTAGCCGTTTTACACGGGGCATTCCGTGAAGCAGTCTTCTCATTGAGGATTTCATAGCATCAGTTTCCGATTCGCTTTCTTGCTAATGTTTCTTTAAAACACTCCAAGGTTTCCTCAGACAAGATATTCGTCCCGTGATCCCTGACCGCCTCCATAATCAAAAAATACAGGTCATCAACCGGAATAGATTTATCTTTATCGTATCGGTCGATCGCCTTTTGACGTTGTTGCCTGGCCCAATATTTTCCATAGAAGACGAAAAACATCCTCCAAAGCGGAAATAGCCCCTTGGGGAGAAATTTCTCTTGAAAAATAAGCTTGTTCCGGTAATAATTGTAGACGTACACGGGGTCATAATTCCAATGACTTCCGTCGGCTTTGTGGTACACAACAAATTCGGGAACATAATAGAGCTTGTAGCCGGATCGTTTTACGCTTAAACAATAGTCCCACTCCTCAACTCCGAAGAAATAATCTTCTGGAAGGAGCCCTACCTCTTCGAGTACTTCTCTCCTGATCAACATTAGCGCCCCTGTAACGAAGCCAACTTCTTCTGGTTGGTCATATTGACCGTGGTCGAGTTCGCTAAAGCCCCGGGGCACTGCCTGACCCCTCCACTGATCTACGTAACCTCCAGCGTACCATATTGTCCTTGATTCAGGAAACTTTAGAATCTTGCCTCCAACCAGTCCAATTAGAGTATCTCTTTCAGCCGCCTCCACTGCCTTTTCTAAGAAATTTGGGGTCACTACAGCATCATTATTTAATAAAAGCACATAGGCACAGGTCTCGTCTTTTAGTGCAGCACGTATTCCGACATTACATCCTCTGGCAAAACCGAGGTTTTTCTCGTTGAAAATAAACCGGAAATGAGGAAATTCCGCCTGTAGTCGCTTGCCAGATTCATCAGCAGAGGCATTATCAACAACAATAACCTTTAGATTTGGATAGGTAGCTTGTTGTAAAGATTCAAGACATTTCTTTGTGTCTTCGTAATTGTTCCAGTTTAGGACAATCACATTAACTTGAGGTGGGATCTTTTTTAACATTTACTGCCTCACCGTTATCTTATCTTAAAAGAATCTTTGTGCAACTTTCATACGAACCTCTGTTTTGTTCGTCTAAGTCCTTATATTTCAAAACTTTTACGCATTCATAACCTGACTCTTCAAATATTCACATACCCGCATCGAACTCTTTCCATCACAATACTTGTTAAAAATCTTGTTCCTTTCAATTCTTGTGTCCTCAAATTTCTTGGGGTTCCACAGAGCATCCCTGGCTTGCTCGATTACTTCTGGCCAGTTTTTAGCAATAGGTCCTGATACGTAGAACCTGTAATCATCATAAAGCCCTCGTTGTTCAACATATGTTTCAAAGTCAAAAGCCGCAAAAATAACAGGCCTATTGAGAAGTAAATAATCAAAATAGACACCAGAATAATCTGTTATTAAAATATCAACATAGGGAAGAACATCATTGATGTCCGCAACTTCATTTTCATCGGCATAAACAATTCTTGATCCCACATCAATATGTTTATTTTTCATTCTCTCCTGCTCAACATAATGAAGCTTAATCAACAAAATAGAATTTGTTTCCTTTAGGAAAGCCTCCATTGCTTTCCTGTCGAATCCATACTTGCTGAACAATTCAAAATCTTTTCCTTGATCGGCATTATCTCTATAAGTAGGCAGGTAGGCCAAGATATTGTTACACTTATACCTTTTTTTTAATTTTTTCATGTATTCACTATTGTGATCCTCATCAAACAAAACATCGTTTCTGGGGTAACCAAGCGCCTTTACATTTGTGTCTGGGATACTAAAGGCAGAAGCCATTATTGGTTGAAAATAATCAGAAGTAGCTAAAATAAAATCATAATTTTTGATTTCTCGAATGTGTGGCAAAATTGAAAAGATTATTTCCTTGATATACTTTTTTGTGGCTCCCTCAAACTTAAAGTTTTCACTATCGAAATTAAGCTTCTTCATTGGGGCCCCATGCCACAAGTTGACTTTGAAGGTGCCATAAATCAAAGCACCATTAAGATCCCCAAGTTCAGAGGACACTATAGCAACACCAGCTCTAAGCATATAATAAATACCTAAAGGGCTGGATGATAAAAACGCATTATTACCATCTCGTCGTATTTGGGGTATCAATTCTTTATTTTTGGTAATCCAAATGGCTTTAATGCCCTTCTCCGTCTGAACATATTCAAACAAATACCTTGCATTATCTGAATATTTTGTACCAAACCAAGCACCGAATACCCATAATTTATTATTCCTTGGAAATATGCGTGACAACCAGCAAACCGGTAATAAGGAAATGTAATATAAGTATCTAAAAAGTGTTATTGAATATCTTCCGATTTCTATTCCTTGAAGAAATTTATACATAAAATAAATTGCATTTCTGGTAATGAATTTCGCTTTATTATATGTATCTTTCAAGTCTAATAACTCTCGAAGCAAAAGTTTGACATGTTAATGGAGTCCCCGTTTCAGAATCTCATTGTAACTGTCAGATAAAACAACCCAGCAGATGTCACCTACACTCCTCTTTACACATTTAATAAGCTATTTTGGGATGTTCTCAAACATATTGTTAATTAATGTCAGCAGGTTGCCTTGATTAAATTCAGCAATATTATTATCAGCCCTTCCGGGTGTAATAGCCGAATTTGCAATCAATTCAGCTTTACTCTTATCAATGCCATAGTCTGCTAAGCATGGGGATATTCCTACCTTTTCAAACAATTTAGTTACTTCTGATGCAATGGATTCAACTTCCATATCTGTCATTAAGGCTTTTGCCATTATTGTGACTCGTTCGGGGACCTTATCTCCATTAAACCTCAAAAGATGTGGCAGGGACAATGCACAGGCTAAACCATGGGGCAAGCCAAAATGAGCAGTCAGTGGGTATGAGATTGAATGTGCTAAAGCTGTCTTGGTATTACTGAATGCTAAGCCGGCAAAGAGACTTGCACTGAGCAGGTAAGTGCGTAAATCTATATTACTTGGATCATGACGTAATTCAGGTAAATGCTTCCGAACGAGTTCAATAGCTTTGAGAGCGAACGCGTCTGAAACGGGGTTATGATTTTTATTCCAGATTGATTCCATAGCATGTGATAGCGCGTCAAGGCCAGTATAGATAGTTGCTTTTTCAGGTAACGTCAGTGTTAGTTCAGGATCGTGTAAGGCTATTTCCGGGTATAATCTTGGATGACTTAAAGAATATTTCTTTTTTTCTTCCATATCCCATACCGTTGCCCACATGGTCACTTCGCTTCCTGTACCGGCAGTTGTGGGAATGGCAATCACTGGTTTGGGATTAAATAGTGCCGGGATATGGGTATTGTGTTTCAAATGTTCGTCAATCCAGTTTTCACTACCCGATGCCCTTATCGCTGCCACTGCCTTAGCAGTATCTATTGTGCTACCACCACCGACCGCAATGATTAGATCGTATTCGACCTGTTTTAATTCTCCGTACGCCGCCTTTATTGTTTCAAAAGTCGGATTCGGTTCAATCTTATCAAACAAAGCAACCAATGAACTGCCGAGCAATACGCCTATCTTCCGTGAAATTCCCCGTCTGGTGGTACCGGGAGTTGTTATCAACACTGTTTTTCCTGATACAAAGTCAGGAAGATTATCGATGATACCCGGACCAAAATATATCTTGACTGGATTATGATAGCGCCATTCAGACATTGCTGTTGTTATCTCCTACCAGGAATCTCATAAACCGTCCCTTAACCTGAAAAGGTTTAAGTCTGGGACGACCTAAATCCTGGGCAGATCCCCTGGATACCTTGACATGTATTAATGATGGCCCAGGAAGCTCTCTTACTGAATTTATAGCACTTATCAAATCGCTTCTTGTATCGGCACGGTAACATTGCTGGTAACCGCAGGCAGTGGCCACTTGGCAGAAATCAACCGATGGTGATACGCTGCGTTGCCCCCCTGTCGATTCATAAGCCTCATTATCGAGTATAATATGGATAAACCCCTCAGGCTTATAATAACCGATCGTGGCAAGAGTTCCCATCTTTATCAAAGCGGCCCCATCGCCATCCAATACAATTACACATTGTTCGGGTCTTACGTGCTGGATCCCGAATCCGATTCCTGAAGCACAACCCATTGAACCTACTACATATAATTGATTGTTAGTATCTCCTAACGTAAAGAGTTCCCTCCCGATTTTTCCCGTAGTTGCAATTACAGCATCTTCATTAGATATTGTTTCGCGAACTATTCTAATAGCCTCTATACGGGGCATACGCTCACCAGGGTTACAGTAAAATTGTCCCTCAGGAAGAACCTGCCGCATATTTAAGGCCATTGGGGCACCGGTGGCTAAATCAGTTTTGGCCACACTCCCTTTTTTCATTATTAGTGCAAAAGGCAACTTAGTGGCTGCCATTTCGTTCTGTGCCTGATCCATGGCTGTTTCCACCATTTCCGGATCATTTGGAAAGAATGCCCACGAAATTCGTAATGTGTCTAATAATTTTCCTGTAATCTGGCCCATGAGCTCATGCTGAGGCTCGTCTTTCAAACCAGGCTCACCACGCAGCGTTACAATCAAAAGTATTGGTATGCGAAATGGAAAATTTAGCGATGTAAGGGGATTGACCATGTTGCCAAGACCGGAGTTCTGACACATAACAACTGCCTTGCGACCAGCCAGATAAGCACCAGCGGCAATACCGACTGCTTCGCCCTCGCTACTTGCCGCAATATAATCAACATCAGGACTTTGAATAACGTAATTAATGAGGGGCTTGAGGAAAGAACAAGGAACACCGGTAAAAAAAGTATACCCTCGTGTTGTGCATGCTGATATGAAATCACTCGCTTGAAGCATTGATTCTCTATCTCGTACCTGGAATTAGATTCAGTATTTCTTTTATCGGCATACATTCTTCCTCGCAATCGGATGATCTGCCGTGCTTGAGAATAGATTTTGCGACTCGTAACATTGCCGGATAGGCGGATCGCAGCATGTGATTTGCGTATATAATTATATTCGCACCTGCATCTGCCAGGTCCGTTTCATATACTTCATTGTAACTTGATGGTACGACAACTAACGGTACTCGATTGCTCAATTGATTATATTTGTCACAAAATTCGAAAATTTCTTCCGGCTCTTTTTTCTTGCTATGAATCATAATCGAATCCGCTCCAGCTTCTATATAGGCATGTGCTCTTTTAAGCGCATCATCAATTCCTTTTTCCAGTATAAGGCTTTCAATTCGGGCAATTATCATGAAATCTTCGGTTATCTGGGCTTCTTTACCAACGTGAATTTTGTGACAAAAGTTGTCAATTGAATTCTGTGTCTGCGGCACTTCTGTACCGAAGAGTGAGTTTTTCTTCAGACCTACCTTGTCCTCTATAATAACCGCGGATACGCCCAGCCGCTCCAGCGATTTTACTGTGAACTCGAAATGCTCCGGCCTGCCACCAGTGTCAGCATCAAAAATCAGCGGTTTTGTCGTAACTTCAAAGATTCTATCAACAGTGGCCATTCTTGAAGTCATGTCCACCGCTTCAATATCAGGCTTTCCTTTTGCTGTGGAATCAGTCAGACTGCTCGACCACATGCAATCGAATTCCCGGACAGTGCCATCCAGCACAATCTTTAAGTTCTCGACAATTAATCCGGTTAGGCCATTATGAACCTCAAGTACACGTACAAATGGTTTGGCCGCAATAAGCCTACCTAATGTCCTTAAACGAATATTTGGGGTTGTGCCAATTGCTTTCAGGTCATTATGAAGCTGCGTTGATGAAATGCCCGGCGTATATGGGACTTCAATTAATTTTCCGCCCCATTCATTCAGTGTATCAATCACTTTTTGACGAGTTCCTGCCTGTACACCGCTGCCCCAATCATCACCATGCACAACATAATCCGGTTTAATCTCCCTCAGATTAGATGAATAATCCAACGTAAACTGTGGAACTACATTCTGCACACCTTTGATTTGTTCGATGACAGACTTACGCTGTTCATACGTAAGAAATGGCAAACGTTTATAACTGGCGATGGCTTTGTCTGTAAGCAAACCAACTGTAACTTCCCCAAGTTTTGTTGCTTCCTTTATAATGTTAATGTGCCCTGGATGAATAAGGTCAGCGCTCATACCTACATATACTTTTTTCATACTATCCTCTGTCTATAATCACAAATCTGCTTATAATCTCTAATCATAAAATAACCTTCCCCTCTCAAAAGTATCTGACAAGCTGGTAAAGAGGTTCGCTTGCCGATTTCACGAACAATTTATCCCGCTCTTCCATCGGTTTTAAAAGCCACATCAGTATGATGCTACTGATACTATAAACAACTCCTTTTAGAATTATGGGAAATTTGAAAAGGTGAAAGTTTGGCTATCATCAGTATTTTAGTCAAAGGAATAGAAATGATATTCAAGCATTTCAATAATGGATTTACGTTAGTGGCTTTATTATATCATAGAAAACCTGGCCCTTTGGGCCAGGTCACAGTTCAGTGGTTTTACCATCTGAACAATATTTGTTACTCCAAAGCTGAGTTGTCCCACAACTTAACGAAGGAGTAACAAATGAGTAGATTCCGTAAATTACCACAAACAATTTGGCATTGCCAGTACCATATTGTATGGACTCCAAAATACCGGTTAAAGATACTCAAGGGAGAAGTGGCAGAAGAGGTTGAAAAATGCGTCAGGACATTTTGTTCACAGCAAAAGTGTGAAATTATTGAGTTAAGTGTCCAAGTTGACCATGTACATTTGCTGGTGCTCATACCTCCCAAGATTTCAGTCTCAAAATTTATGGGAATAGTAAAAGGCCGTACAGCAATTCGTGTTTTGAATAAATTTCGCAAATTGCGTCAACAGCCCTATTGGGGTAACCGTTTCTGGGCCAGAGGTTATTGCGTTGATACAGTCGGCTTAGATACCGAAATGATACGCAAATATGTAAAATATCAGGATGATCGAGAAAAGTAAGTCGTTAAAATAAGAAAAATAATATTAAGAGGCAACTCAACCTTTTCCTCCTCTGGAGGCAAAGGCAATTTCATCCCCTTTCAGGGGTTAAACCAAAGCCAGCCCCTCCGGGGTCGGATTTTTACTAAAATATTGATAATAACTGGTATCGAACATGGTTTGTAAAATGAATCTAAACTCCTTCAAAAAGCTAATTTAAGCTGTCGATGGTGTAGTAAAATAAATCTAATATGAATTTTTTTCAAATGGAAATGCATAAATATCTCCATTTAAGAAATCATCTTTGCCAATTATATCAGAACAACTTTTTTCGACAAATTCTCCATTTTGAATTATATAAATATTGTATTTTAAATTATCGAAATAATTAAAAATATATTTCGGATCTGTATTTGCAATACTTAATGTAAACAAGTTTAATTCAATTTTAAGTATTGGTCTATATTTTTGTATTGAGTTTAATCCACCTTGTAATACCATTAGTTCATGTCCTTCAACATCAATTTTGATAAAATCAATTTTTTTTATTGAATTTTTTTCACAAAAAGCATCAAGAGTGATAAAGTCACAAACTTCACCACGTTTAAACGTCCACTTATCGAATTTATCAGCATAAACAGAATATAATCCAGGGTGCCCTCTGTCGCGTTGATATCTCGGATGTTGTCTTTTACGTGGAGGACCAAGAAATAATTTTTCACATTTATCCGATAATCCTTTATTGACTGCAATAGCGTTAATATTATTATCTTCTATATTTTTTTTCAAAAAATAAAACATTGCATTATTTGGTTCAAAAGAATAGATAATGGAATTTCTTATTTTTTTTGATAATAAAATGGTTACCATACCAACATTTGCTCCTATGTCAAAAACAACTGGCTTTTCAGCATTAATTTTCTTTACTATTGGATTAAGTTCATTTTCAAATTGTGTGTTACCTTGAACAATATTAAAAATATAAGAAGTATTGTGAGGTTCTGAAAATTTAAATCCATTGAAGAAAATAGTTCGCGTATTTTTTTTCTGATATTTCATTATAACATATAATCTTACAACCGAATTTTTTATATTATTATATTTTAATATTCTATATATTGGCAACAAATATTGCACAAATTTATATTTTTTTATCCGTGACTTTATTGAAAAAACTGACTTGTTTCTCATTTTATCTCCATACTATTTGTCATCAAAGAGTCATCAGAGACCTCAGCTCTGACACAGAGGGCTCTGCTTATAACCTCTATTAATAAAAAATAACCTTTACATCTTAGAAGTACCTGACAAGCTTGTAAAGTGGTTCGCTTGCCGATTTAACGAACAATTTGTCCTGTTCTTCCATCGGTTTTATAAACCACATCAATATTATGCTACTGATACCATAAACAACTCCTTTTAGAATTATGGGAATAATTGTCTCACCCCCAATCAAAAGAGTTGGTAATAATGTCAGACCGAAAACAATTATTATCTTGGAATAAAAGACAAGAGGGAGTCTGGCCTGGATGCTCTTGATAACGACTCCGATTTCCAAAATTCCGATTATTGCCATCGAAAAACCAGTTGCAAAAACAGCGCCAAATACGCCATATTTTGGTATCAACATTATATCCAATATCAGATTAAGAATACCTGCGCTAATACGAAGGCATAATCCAATTCTCTTTTTGTTAATTAAGTAAAACACGGGCATGGCAAAGCTTGCGTTTAATAAAATATACATCACCTTAAAGCTCACCAGAATCCGAAACGGCCTACATGCCAAACTGAACGCCTCACCATAAATAATCGTTATAATCGATGGTGCATATAATAAAGAAAATGCAAACACCGGAAACCATAATAGTAACACAATCTTTGCAATAATATACCAGGAATCAGCCAACCCTTTTGCGCCGCTTTTTTCATAGGTTTCTGAAAAAATAGCCTGAAAAATAGGGCCAATTCCAATTGCGAGAAAAGAAAGCATAACACTAAAAGTGAAAGCTATATTGTAAAAACCAATTTCCGATGATGGTACTCCGAAATAATTCAATAAGATAATATCTGTTTGCTTTCCTAATGCAAAACTAACAAAACCAATCGCCCAAGCAGCAAGACCAATTTTATAAAATCCTGATAGATTAAACTTTTCAGACTTGTGAAACAAATACCTTCTCGACAAAAAAAAAATATTGAGAAAGACAATATTGAACCTATAATCGTAGCATAAATAACGCCATAAATTCCCAACCCTAATTTCAACAATATAAAAGCAAATAACAAAATGATGATTTGCTGGGTAGCGCCCAATATCCGCGCAAGCATAATCTTCAGTTGTGCTGTAAATACCATAGCTAATAGGCTGATTAAGCCTGTAAAGACAACACAAATTGATGCCACACGCAAATAACCAGCAATATTTTGCTGGTGAATCAGTCCAGCAATCTCAGGTGCGAAGAAATATAAAACAACACCGGCACAGAGTGAAACGATAAGACGATAAAAAAATAATGAGCGGATAAAATGGACAATATTCCCCGTTCCTACTTCCTGGGCCTTGATCATAAGTGCCGGCAGCCGAACATTAATGATTGGCTCAAACCCGAGGCTTATCAGAAAAGGAATCATTCCGATAATCGCAAGAACTGAAGCGTAGAGACCATAATCATCAGGTCCTAATCCCCTTGCAATCACAGCGGACAACAATAATCCAATCAATACAGAAAGAATTTGTCCTATAAGGTTCCATTTAAAACCGGATAAAAAGCGCTTACTAAGTGACATAGCCTGGAAATTGCCCACTAATTTCTCCAAAATCGTCAGTTTAGCACGAATTAAATTTGTAAATGTTTCAAGTTGACTTGGTCAAACTACTGGCTTTCATTGAGGCAGGCATGATAGAAGATAGTCAATTGTTTTTGAAGGCGGCGCTAAAGTTTTTGAAATTAGTTTGTTGACAGCGGCCTTGACGGCTTCACTATTCCACCATTGCTGAACATCATCATAAATATTAGCCAAGTGGGTAACAGCAGATTGCGCGGAATTGTGCATCACACCGCAACGTTTCAGCTCAGCAAATATCCCATTAATTTCCTCTGAGCGGCTGATATGTTGTTCATTCTGAATTATCAAACACGGGACTTTCGTGAGTAAAATTTCGGCAGCGCCGGTAGAAAGGTGATCAATAATCACGATTCTCGCATTTGATATGCTATCCGAAAAGTTCCCGGTGTCAACCCGAATATTTTTCTCTTTGACCTCCAAGGTGTGTTCGGTGTTCCAAAAATGATCTGCTCTCCTTGGCCTGAGAATAAAACAATCACGATGTGATTCCAGCAATAAATCGCAAAAATCACGAACTCTCTTAAGTGCCTTAATTAATTTCGTGTTTGGAGCGTTATAGATATCGAACTCCATAAGGTAAGGGAAAAACGTACGCGCTATATAGAGGATATTTTTTTTCGTCGGCTGGAATTGGTAAGGCTTTATATCCCGGCATATAAAACCCCCTTGTATGACTTTCTTATCATTGATTTTCCACCCAACCGTTATGTATCTGTCAGCAACCAGCATCTCAATCCAATATCTGAATGTTTTATCAAATACAGTCCCAGAGCCATGCTCATAGCATATAAACCTTCTCCCCTGTTGTTGGGCTATTGCAATATAAATTGACGAGGGGATATCGCTTATCCAGGATTCAGATACAATGTGTGTAAATTTCTTGCTCTTGATATCTTTTAAGAAAACAACATAATAATTACGAAACTGCTCAAGAAACATCTGGGGTAAGCAGTAGTAAAAGGTCTGAACAAGAAAATACTCAAAATCATTTTCAGACTCGATGCCCAATAGTTTTTCACGGCTTCCCGTATGCACAGAACGGTCAATACTGATAGGGGGCAGACTAATTGGACCGATCATTCCTTTTGATCCGGCGAATAATGCTGAAGCTACATCAGCCGTATTATAGACCCCGCACAGTACTATTTTGGGCGCAACATCGGCAACAATCTTTTTGAGTATAAATGCTGGCGCGTTTAAAGCTTTCCGCACCAAAGCTTTTCCATAATCGAATATTCTTTTACGCTTTGCACGTGTTAAATCGAAATCCATTGATATAGAAGGGAATTCACTTTTTTTGAATAAATAATAATAGTGGCTCACAAGCTGCTGCACCCCGAAATCATTGCAAAAACAGTACACATAATCATAATGGTTATATGGAGTGAAGAATGAATTCTTATTAAGAAGCTTAATGCTTGTCCGGTCTATATCTATTTTTGAAAGATATGCGTATTTCTCATATGTTATACAAATATGTCTGAAAAGCCAGAAGCCAAAGGCAGACCTCCAAAAAGTGTCAGGCAGACTTACCCCGGATATTTCATTCAACTTCATGGCAAGTTTAGGCAAAATCCTATAATAAACCTGCTGGCAATACTCTCTGGCAATCACAATGTCTTCCTGAGTGGCAAAAAGGTCGTCCATTGTCTCCTCTGTTATCTTTTCCATCTCTCTTAAAGTGAGGGGATGTTTTGCTCCTTCCCACAAATATAATGAATCAGGGTATTCCGTACCCCAGAATTCATTGAGTGAGGTTGCTCTAATATTTTTTTTAGTTATATTTTTCAACTTGCTATTTTCTCTATGCGCCAATTTAAGAGTCGGACTCCCCCATTATCAGGGCATTTTCGTAGTTCGATTTCAATCAATCCAAGTTTTTTCGCTGCGTATCCCTAAGATATAAGACAACTTCAGCCATCCTCAAATCATCCTCCTCATCAATATCTACCGCGCTTTGCCAATCAAGAACAAATACCTCATAGTTTGGGCCGTAGAATGTGCCTGCTTTTTTTATCGCCTCAGTCTTAGCGATCCAAATAGCACCTGTCGGACAAAATAATTTCTCAAGATCCTGGGAGCGCTGTCGCAGAGCTTCGGGGAAAACCGGTGTGGTGGTTCGCTTTTCTTTGTCAACTTTCATCGCCCACCATGGATTCATCCAGCCAAACTGAAAAACACTGATTTGGAAATTAGCCCCGGATGTTGAGAATGCCTCATAAGACTTCAAGATATCCACCGCAGTACGGCACGGACAATTAGGCATCAACTGAATTATAACGTCGTATTTCTCCTTCTTATAAGACTCCATCTGTTTCAATGCATTAGTTGTAGCAGTCCATACTGGCGTGTTGTCATCAGCATCTTCTTTGTCACGCAGAAAAGGCACACTGGCTCCCAAGTTCTTTGCCAATTCGGCTATCTCCGGCCCATCGGTGCTGACCAGAACATCACTGAATATACCGCTCTGCAAAGCCGCTTCAATCGTCCAAACAATCATCGGTTTGCCATACAATTTAATTATGTTCTTATTTTTTATTCTCTTCGACCCCGCTCTCGCCGGGATTATTGCAATAACCTTTTTCACCTTACCTTTATTTTTCATGGATCTCAGTCATTACATTACATATTTTATCCAATGTCTCTTCGCCCATATGAGAAAAGATCGGCAAACAAATAATGTTGTCAGCTATATATTCAGTATTAGTAAGCCCTTCTGCCCCGTGATTAACACTTTGATATGCTTTCATCCGATGTAAAGGGAAAAAGTATTTTTTGGGATAGATGCCCTGTTCAACAAGCCTGTCAACGACATCATCGCGGCTCAGCCCAAAAACGTCTCTGTCAATGATAACCGCAAAATCCTTAAAGGTACTCACGCATCCTTCCGTGATATGCTGAAAACTTATACCGGGAAGCGTAGACAGCTTCTCTTTATAGAGTTTCGCCAAATAATTTCGCTGAGCAAGGAATTTATCGATTAGCGCCATGCTTTCAAGGGCAATAGCTGCATGAAATTCAGACATCTTGCCGTTCAGTCCGATATACTGGCAGTCGTAATCAGTATCCGCACCGTAATTTCTCCCCAAATGCATCTTGTGCATAAATTCAGCATCGTTGGAAGTAGCAAGTCCTCCCTCTGCCGAAGTAATGACCTTTGTGCCCGAAAGCGAGAAACACTCTATATCTCCGAAGCCGCCGATTGGCTTGTCATGATATTTTGAACCGAGAGCGTGGGCGGAATCAAAGATCAACTTGAGTTTATAGTTACGTGCTATCTGCTCAAGACGTTCAATATCAGCTGGGTTCCCAAAAACATGGACGCCGATGATGGCGCACGTCTTATCGGTAATTTTACGCTCAACATCATCCGGATCAATACAGAAAGTCTCGCGATTGATGTCAGCAAAAACCGGCGTCAAACCGTTCCATACTAGGGCATGTCCTGTTGCAGAAAAAGTAAAGCTCGGTAGAATGACTTCACCTTGCAACTCAAGTGCTTTGAATGTCAGCATTAATGCGCTGGTACAATTAGGAAAACTCAACGTTTTTTTAACGCCCAATCTATGTGAAACATAATCTTCGAGCATGGTCGAATACTTGGCAAAATTGGAAAGAACCAGTGTTTTAGCAATGTCCCTGAATTTCTCGTCAATCAGTGAGTAATCGGGCAAAGACGGTTGGGCAACATAGATATTTGGAGTCGGCGTCGGCACATCGGGCTTGGTGTCAATATAAATATTCTTTTTGCTTTGCTTCGCCGCATAACCCATTATGGTTGTTTTTGGCGGCACATCTTTGACCACGGTTGATCCCGCCCCAACCATTGCACCAGAACCTATGTGAATATCAGGCAGAATAGTCGAGCCTACACCGACAAAAACAAAGTCATCAATTCTGACCCGTCCAGCAGTGCTTGTCCCGGAAGCGACATGAACCGCGAAGCCTATTTGATTATCGTGTTCTATGATTGCGCCACTATTAATAATAGAAACGCACCCGATTTTCACCCCATTGTTAATCACTGCCTGTGGACCAATGAAGCAGCCTTCCCCAATCTGTGCTCGACTGCTAATTCTAGCGCTCGGATGTATTAAACTGATGACTTCCAGCCCAAGTTCTTTTAATTTTTCAAACAATTTTCCTCTTGCAACATTATCGCCAATCGAGATATGAACATACTTAGAGGGGAATTTGATCTTATCCAGATTCTCGGTTGACCCTATAACCGGGATATCTCTCAGTTTCGCTCCCTGTAAGTTTGGGGTATTATCAATGAAGGCAACAACCTTATAACTATCGATATCACTGATCGTGTCCAGGACTACCCCTGCGTGGCCATCCAAACGTGCCCCGATCAAAACGATCTCCTTTTTCGCGTATCCAGCTTTTTTTGAACTCATGATTTATCCTCCATTAACCAATTATGTCTAACCACATCAAGAGTTGTTCGGCCTTAATATCATGACTAGCCTTCTTGCCCAGTATGGAATACCAATATTTCGGTTTTATTCCGATACCCGGTCTTTTTATTGTCAGATTATCCTCGGTAAATTCTTCATTCTTTTTTATTGGTTTTGAGACAACAATGCTGCGGCGGTGGACATTGCGCTGGGCAATCTCCTTCTCCCCAAACTGACGGATGCTACTTCCCAAGCCAGCTTCAACCTGCCTAATACCCCTGACCAAATCAATCAACTGAGCAGGTTCGATCGAAGCAGCGTGATCCGGGCCAAACTGATTAGAATCAAGCGTGAAATGCTTTTCCAGCACTACTGCACCAAGTGCCCGGGCAGCAATGCTCATATTGATACCCAATGTATGATCTGAAAATCCAACAGGGAATCCGAAAGCCTTCTTAAGAGTTTCCATAAAACACAAATTAGCCGTATCATACTCAGCCGGATACCAGGATATACAGTGCATCAGGACCACCTGTTTATTGTCTGCTTTACTGACAATTGCATCGAGCGCTTCCTCGATCTCCCCCAGTGTGGCCATACCAGTAGAAACAATCATGGGTAGTTTGCTGGCTGCCATATAACGCAGAAATGGTATATTAGTCAGGTCGGCTGAAGCTATTTTAACTACGTCTATTCCCAATTCCAAAAGATAATCGAATGATTCTGCATCGAACGCAGTGGAAAGAAACTTAATGTCTTTGTTTTTACAGTAATCAGCCAATTCTTTTTGATCATCCTTACTTAATTCAAGTCGTTTCAAGAGATTACGGAAAGATTCTCCTTTATGGCTACCCTGTTCAATATACGAGCTCTTGAGCGCATCGGGTGTAACCAGTTTCTCGGCTTTGAAACTCTGGAATTTAACATAGTCAGCCTTGGCCTCGACCGCAGCATCGATCATTTTTTTAGCTACGGCTACACTGCCATCATGGTTAATGCCGGCTTCAGCGATAAAAATAGCATCCTGATCCGGATTATTAACGAGTTTTAGGTAATTCATTTTTCACCTCTTTCGAGCAGTTTTTCAATTGCATCTCCCAGCCTGTTCAGGCCTCGGCCATCAATAATATCAGGCGCTCGATCATATTGTTGGACATGATTATTTTTGTCAGAAATAAAAGTTGCCAGTCGGTTAGCCAATTCTAATTCAGATAATTCCGGTCCATAACCCAAGTTAACATTAACTCCCAGTTCAGTAAATTTATCCGCAATCTCCATTTGACGCTGAAGCTGGCAAACCGTCGCACCCGGAATTCTAGAAGCAATCCTTTCAAAAAGTGTATTGCCGCCAGCGGTAACTGCAAGGTCAACCTGCGGCCAAAGCGGCGCCAAGCCTTTAACATCAATAAGCAACTCGACATCGAGACTGCCCCTTTTCAGACGTTCACGCAAGCGGTCAATATAACCGCAGGCACTGGACACAACCAGCTTTAGTCTTAAGCTTGACAATTGAGGCACCATTTCAAATGCAGCCAGCACTTTAAATATCAAATCGTTATGGTCACTACCCCCAAAGGTCAAAAGAATATCCTTGACCTGACCGTTAGGTCTCTTAGCCATGGGCTGTCCGTTATTAGGATCCATAATAAAATATTTAGGGCCGAGGAGATAACGGCCTGAATCAAGGCCGTAATCCTGATCTATCTGATTTGGATTGCCATTTAGAACTAGATCCGCCGATAGCTCGCGGCGCCGACTATCATCTGTGATGGCTATAAGAGGTATACTATTATGCTTTATACCCGCCAAATAACCCATTTCATCCTCCAGGTTCAAAAGATCAAAGACCACAAGCACCGGATTATCACGCATAATCATTTGATTTAACGTATCGATCTCAGAGTCAACAGAGAGATGGGCATCGAGCGATTCCGCTGTTAACCTATGGCTTGATAGGAACTTGCTGGCTGCGTCATTCTTCCGGACTATCACTTTTGCTTCAAGGCCAAATCGCTGAAACAACATGTCGGCAAGTAAGGATGCCCGGTAAAGGTGCCCCATACCAATCTGTTTACTACCATCAGCTCTAATTAATACAGTGCCGTTTTTGTTCATTCTTATCACTTTGTTCATCTAAAGTATTATACTTTTTTTGTGAATAAAAAAGGCATCAAAACTGAATGGAATATCGTCGCCATATCTGAATGTACCATCATAAAGCAAGTCTATATTTAATTCTTTGAAGGTTTCATTCTTATTATCAGGTTTCGTGCTATAAGCAGTATTGTAAAATGCTTTATAATCAAGCTCTTTTAATAAAGAAAAAATATCTTCAACCTTTGTTCCACTAATTTTCATAGTAACCGAATTAATTTCCATCTCTATTAATGGTTTGTGTTGTACAATTGTTTCTTTTGCACCCTGCAATACACATAATTCATGACCTTCCACATCTATTTTCAAATAGTGAATCTGTTGATTTATATTGATACTTTCAATAAAATTATCAAGAGTTGTAAATTTGGCTAAATTACCTTCATATTTAGATGCATAAATACTTACAAGGCCTGGTTCAGGGTAAGCAGTTTTATATCTACTATGTTGATCAGGTGATGGTTTACCCATGGGAAGTGATTCTAATTTATTTGAAAGGCCTATATTAAAACAAAATATGTTTTTAAAGCCATTAACTTTGATATTTTTTTGAAGCGTATTGAAAGTCTCTTTAAATGGTTCAAAGGCATATACTTTACCTTCGCTGACATGTAACCCATAAAAAAGAGCATTACGCCCGATATTACTTCCAACATCAAGGACGATACCATTAGAAGGTATAACTTTCTTACACATATTGAAATAGACTAAGAAACGACGGTTAAAACCTTTTATGCGCCAGTCGAGTATTAACCGATCAAAACCTACACCATAATATCGTAGACATTTTTTATCTGGAAGTACACAATCATAGTACAATGATAGGAAAAAAAGCTTAAAAATATTATCAACCCAAGTTGAGCGGTTTTTCGACGTCCTTCACGAGGCGAATTACCTGAATCAGGTCTATAAGAGCCGTGTGATGCAGAGAGCGTGGATTGGCGATGGTTGACGACGATTCACCCAATGGGTGTGCCAATCTCTGTCTCTGTGGGGGGCTTATGTCACCGTAAGAAGACTCCTCTTTTTTGCCATGTCACCTCAAGAACGTCTTGACAAGAGGACAGCATCTGCTATCCTACAGACCAACGTCGAGACCCTATTGTGACATATCATTCAAGGAGGTTCCCATGGCCATGACAGCAAATCCCAACCGTATTTCCAAAGTTGACGTCACGAACGATACCCTGACGGGACGAGCAGGGATGGTATTGTTCGTGCGATACCTCACAACCGTTGGTATCCTGCCTATACTCGGTACGGCATTCGGACGGATGCGAAAGAGCGCTAAAGGCTTGGCGGTCTGCAAGTTGTTCCAGCAGGTGTTCTGTTTCCTGTTCGACGGAACCAGTAGACACCTTCAGTACTTTGATGAATTGTCCCAAGACAAAGGGTATGCCGCGGTCATAGAAACCGACCCCAAGGACATGGCCTCGTCACACACGGTCAAGAGGTTCTTCGGCGCCTTGGGTATCTGGTGTTTGCCCGTATTTCGGAAGATCCTGATCGCATTGTTTGTCTGGCAGCTGCGCATAGAGAAGCCCCGTGAGGTCCGTTTGACCTTGGATACCATGGTCATGGACAATGATGAGGCCCAGAAACGTCAGGGAGTAGAGCCTACGTACAAGAACAAGAAAGGCTTTCAGCCGTTGCAGATGATCTGGAACCGCAAGATCGTGGATGCCATATTTCGGGGTGGTAAGAAGCACAGCAACCATGGACAGACGGCAGTGCACATGATTCGACGGACGGTATCGACCATTCGGGCTGTGTGTGGACAGGGCGTCTTCATTGTCATTCGTTTGGATAGTGGCTTCTTTGACGAAAAGATCCTCCAGGCCCTGGATGAGTTGAACGTGGCTTTCATCGTCTCTGGCAAGATGTATCAGAGCATCAAAGAGTATATGGCGGCCCAGGGTCGAGAGGCATTTAGCCTTTCTTCTATAAACCCTCTCAGCTCCCTTCGCATCCACAGGTCAAAGGGAAAGGTAAAACCCAATCCCAAAATGGTAACGCCGACTAAAGCGCCGATTAAAAGATATAGTGTAAAAACAGTGCTTATAGTCCTGTTTAACTCGTCTTTATCTTCTTTTGCCAGAAGCTCCGCTGACTTCTTCACTACAGTTGGAGCTAATCCCAAATCTAAAAGGCCCATATAACCTACAACGCTATTAACCAACATCCAGGTGCCAAATTTCGTTAAGCCAATACGATGGACAACAAATGGCATCAAAAAAAACCTGTTAATGCGCCCACGGTAATCCCCGCCATATTACTGAGGGCATTTCTTATCATCTTATCTCAAAATTGTATTCGTTCAGTGTGAATTAGACATTTTCCCTTTACAGTTAAGAGAGTACCTTGCCTTCGGCAAGGATGTTTCTTTAGGCATTATCTACACTGTCATCATAATCCACCACAAAGAATCACTACTTGCATCTTCAAAACCTTTCTCACAAATTCCCGTTTCTCGATTCGGCTACTATAGCTAACTCGATGTCGACAGCGCAGGAGAGCCAGAAAATTGAGGGTTTGGGTGGATATCATTCGAAATCATAAGCGGGAAGCACCGCATTTGAGGAAAAGCCTCTTCTATCTTTGCAATCGCAGCATCTCGGTCGGCAACACTACGAGCAATAAATTGGGCCGTACCATCCCCTTGGCTCCCGACACCTTTGCCCCCGTAAATGTGTTCTGTAATCTCTTCAAAGTCGAGAACCTTGTGTAATAGAGGGCTAGCTAACTGGTTAGGAGAGTGTGGTGCGACCAGCCGGTCGAAATTCTGCTGAGCTTCTATCATCAGTCTGCCTAATTCCTCAGCATCTCCAGCTTGAATTGCGGAATGGGCCCGACGTACAATTCGCTCGTTTTCCTCTCCTAATGCCCGTTGGAGGTCTCTGCTTTTCGGGTAGCTGCTCTGCAAATCTGCCAAAATCCGCACAGTATCTTTTTCCCCGGCCAAGTCCACAAAGAACATGCATATGCTTCCACCGGTGAAGATAGGTTCCACACGAATATCTTTCGCTGTTTCGCACCTCAGCAGAACAGGAGTTTTGCCATAGATACATGCTTGGTCCATACGCCCGCACTGGCTACCGGTTAACCTTTCACCGAGATAAGCCAATTCCATAAGTTCATGCGGGAACATTCCCAGCTTGTAGATCATGTTAAAGGCCTCTGCCACAAGAACACATACGGCCGCTGAACTTGAGACACCTTTCTTCAACGGTAGATCCATCCTTGTTATGCAAAGATCGATCCCACTGGCAACATTCAATTGGATCAACATTTCGTGGGCTACTCCAGCACAGTATCGAAAGAATTCAGTCTCGTCATGAGCGGCTGCCAACAAAACTTCAGCTTCCCAGAGGCAACTTGCCTGCCTAGTTCTTCCGTTAGGTCGGCCCAAGCTGTCGCACAACCTTGTCTCGACTATGAAACGATCACTTGACTGTGCGATGGCAAAGATGCCTTGATCTGTACCTATGACAATACAAAAACCTTGGTGGATACCGTATTCCGCCGCCCAGTCGCTGTGCTCACCAAAGAGGCAGAGCCGACCTGGAACGCTTAGCTCCACTTGTTGATCTTGAGTGTTTTGGAGATTATGTTTTATTTCTTCACCTACCCAATTAAAAAACACAATTGACATTTGACACGCGCATGTCCAATGCTATGAGCATTACACTGTTACCTTTTTGCTTCTAAAAGCGGCCTGTGAGACTGCATAGCCTTCAGGAGTCCCGACATCATAGGCCCGGCCAACAATTTGATAAAGAAAGTACTTGTCGGAATGTTTCTCTAACAACATGCTCTGCGCTTCGGCCAATTCCATTTCCTTATCGGATGCTCCAGCCATGTTGCTGAGCCGTCGAAGGCATGTGAAAATTTCGGGCGTAAAAACGTATATACCACAATGGGCCAAAAAAGTGTCCTCCGGCAAACCTTCTGTGACCAGCCTTCGTCGGGCAGTCATTGGATCAGGTTTTTCTACGAAGCCCACACAGCGGTATATGTCTGTCTGAATTTCGACTCCACTGGTGACTCCTACCTTACAGAGTACATTCGCCGAAACTGTCTGTACGCCAACCATAGCGACTCCACCGGTAGAATGGAAGGCTTGGACCACCTGCGCAGGGCAGGATGGTTTGTTAAGATCTTCGATGTATACATGATCACCCAACAGCAACATAAATGGTTCATCACCGACGAACCCGGCAGCCTGCATTACAGCATCGCCAAAGCCTCTTGGTGAAGCCTGAACGATGTATTCGACACGAATAGGTAGCCGATCCGAATTGCTTTCCCGAACAGTCTCAAAGTATTCCCGGAGCATGTCGATTTGGCGGGGAGAGACTACGATTGCGATCGTCTCTATTCCTGCGGATACAACCTGCTGGCATATAACATGCAAAACAGATCGAATCTCATTACGTCCATTCACCAAGGGAAACATAGCCTTTGGGACCACGCTTGAGACCGGCATCAACCGCGTCCCCTTTCCCGCCACAGGTATCAGTGCTTTTCGGATCAAGGCTCTTCCTCATATTCGATGACGCTTTTTTAGTAAATTCTCAACTATTTGCCACGTTTTGTTGATTCTTCCGGCCAATGCGTTCCTTTCTGCGGTATCGTGTGGGCTCTTGCTGGGCTTGGCCCGGGGTAAACTACGTTGCACTCATCAAGCAATCGATTAAATAACATTGCTCGATGGCCTGCGGACTCAAGCGAGCCGCCAATATTCACTTCAGCCTCGATACTTAATCCGGCTTCGGTCGTTGTGCCCTGAACGGGAATTGCCATTTTTAGCGTTTGAGACCGGCTATTTTCGTTGCTGTTCCGCTGCCAACTCGGCGTATGATCTGGGTTATCATTGTTTGTCAAAGGTAGCTTTAGTTTCATAAATCCAAGCTGTTCGGCAGCTGTGCAGACCGCCTGCCACCAGTCATCAAAATTTCGCACTCGGCGGAAAAGAAGCTGAAGATCCTCAAACTTGTACACTTGCTCTTTCGCTTGCTTTGTTACGGCGTATTTTTTCTGCAGGTTAGCAATGGTTTGTCGAAGGCCAACCGAGCGGACGACGCGAAATACAAGTAATAGCAGCAGCAAAATGCAGATGAAAACTATCAAAGAGCCATTATCACGGGTGACCATCATAAACATTCCCAGGCCGGCTGCAATGAACGTAATGACGTAAATAAGGATTACCACTTGCCGCTGCTTCAGGCCCAAATCGACAAGTTTGTGGTGGAAGTGTGAGCGGTCGGGTGCAAATATCGATCGCCGCTCCCAAAATCGCCTCAGTATCGAAAATAGAGTGTCAAAGATGGGTACTCCCAGGGCCAAAAACGGCCATCGGCATTCGGTAAGTCAGAAAGAAGCTCCTTTTTGATAGCTGCGGTATTGGGCGAGATGACCTCTACCAAACCTGCCGGCAGAGGTAACAACTGAAAGTAAGCAACAAGGACAAATAGCGCCAAAGGAAGGTAGGCCCAGGACCAGATAAAGCGGGCATTTGGGCGAAAGACCAGCTTCGCTGCGAAGATAACCGAGATGGCCGCCGCCAGCACAATGACTACCTCTTCGCTCCAGGCCTCTACCGCTCCAAAGGCAAATGGCATAAAGGCCAAAAGCGCTATCAGCAACCATTCGATTACTTTATCGAACTTATCTGTGCCAGCATCCATACTTTCAGGATTGGCCCAGTTCTGCTTCATCTTACCTTCAGTCCCTCCATAAACCCGACTTTCTTGGTCGGCAAACGCTGGCCAAAGTCAGCCAATTTGGAGCTAATTTTTTAGTCTGACTCGCGGTACGACTGACCCAAAACTGACCCACTCGGCCCAAATTGGGCCATTTTCGGCACAGAGGGCCTTTCGGTGCAAAAATGCAAGCCTTTTATAAATAAAGACTTATAAAATGGACTTTGAAAGTCTTTTTCTCTATAACCCCAGCCGCAGGAGTACTGGGGCATCAATCCCGTGACGCGTCGCCCGTGCCAGATCACAATCGCTGCTATTGCTAACATATAAAATGAAGAGCCATGATATGTGGATAGATACATTTTCATTGATTAACTCTTAACTATCAGCAACGCTCTATTAGCTGTCATTTGTCGCTTTTCCGATTTCAGCTTTAAACGATTCCTTCGCAGTTTCTAACCGGGCAATTGACATATTGTCCGGCCCGTTTGGCAGCCTTGCGACGCTGTATTCTCCAATCAGCCGAGCGAAGAATGCCATGCGGCGGCCAGCCGATTCAAGAGAGCCATTAGTGTGGACCTGGACGTTGAGGCTCAGCGCTGAATCGGCGCGGCGGTCGCGGACAGGTAAGCTCACTTTCATAATATCATGTTCCCCCGTGTCCGTGCTATTTCCCCCCCAAGCCAATATTTGCTTAGTTCCATTACGGTTTATTAAAGGCAGCGAGCCTCCTACAATGTCCAGTTTGTCTGCCGCAAAGCGGATCGCCTGCCACCATTGGTCAAAAATCTTGGCTTGCCGAAAGCGAAGCTCGGCTTCCTCAAAACTCCCTGCCTCCTGCCTCTGCTGGTGAGAAACGGCTCGTTTTTCTCTCAATCCAGCTATCACTTCCCGTAATCGGACGGCCCCGGCTGCGCGAAAGACTAGTACAACAAGCAGAAGCACACCGAAGAATATGCCAATGGAGACAGCACCGCGAGCAAGCATCATAAACATCCCAAGCCCCGCAGCAATAACTGTTATCGCATACATCGCAATCACAACGTGGCGTTGACGAAATCCCATATCAACTAGTCTATGGTGAAGATGGCCCCGATCCGACGACATTATTCCACGCCGTTTAAGAAATCGACGAAGCATGCTGAAGAACGTATCAAATATTGGCACACCCAAGGCAAGTGCTGGTAGAGCAAGAGCAACAACTGTCCCTGACTTCATCGCACAAATGACACTGGCTGAGGCCAAGAAGAAACCCAAGAACGTACTGCCGCAGTCCCCCATAAAGATTCGCGCTGGATTGAAGTTGAAGAACAGAAATCCCGAAAGGCTACCTAATAGAGCTAGCATTAACACAACCATTACTGTCTGGCCGTAAGTGAAGGCAAAAGTAGCGATAACTGCGCAAGTTACTGCGGAAATGCCAGCTGCAAGGCCGTCCAGGCCATCTATTAGATTAACAGCATTAGTAATAGCTACAATCCAAAAAATCGTGACTGGAAATGAGAGCCAGCCAAAATGAAGAGTAAATAGGTTTACAAAATTTAATGAGTTAATTCGAACGCCAGCCAGGCATAACACTACCGCAGCAGTAACTTGGGCTAAGAGCTTATGCCGGGCCCCCATTCCATGTAAGTCGTCGATAAGACCTATCATGAAAATAAATGTGCCGGTTGCCAGTAGCGTAATGACCTGGATTTGTATACTGCGGAAGGCCTCTCCAATGCTATTGTTCAGCAGCAAAACTATAGTCACAAGTGCGGTAGCTGATAGAAAAACAGCTACCCCTCCTATCCGCGGAATCAAGCCAGCATGCACTTTTCGCACACTTGGATTGTCATAAATCTTAAATACCCGTGCAGCGTGAATTAAAATTGGGGTGATTAGCATCGCTATCACCAAAGAACCGATATATACAGATAAATAAGTCTTCATAAATTAATCAGGCTGTCGATAGTGGAACCAAAGTAGTTAGGCTATCGACAAGAGACTTAAAAGCCAACCAGCTCAGCTATAAAGTTGACCGGAGTCTGAATTAATTCGGCGCATACTCTGTCCCCGTCGGTGTACCGACGAGGGACAAGAAAAACAAAAGCAATCAGCTTTTTCTTAGGGTGCTAAGGCACCACCTTTTCACTAGCAAAAACAGCCGGATTAACCGAAAGGTCCGCAACCATCTTCTCAGCTGTACTGGATTGGGGGCGCAGCTGCAGACATATCCTTGCCTGGCGCATTGCTTCCGGAATTTTGCCCATATCCACAAGCAGCCTTGCCATATCTAACCGCCAGCCGATTTGGCCGTAGTCAAGTGCGAGAGCACGACGGTAATATTCAATCGCGGCATTGTTATCCTGCTGTTTCCTATAGATATTCGCCAGGGATACAAACGCCGAGGCAGAGGCACCTGGCTGTGAGCATTTTGCTTCAAGTAAATTTTTTATTTCCTCTCGAGTTCGTTCCGCAAGGTCCTTATATTGCATCTGCTCAAGAACATTGGCCACGTAACTTAACCGGCCAATATCCTCTCCGGCAGCAGAGATAGCCAAATGGGGGCGGCTAAGATGATTGATATACATTTGTGCAACATGCTTGAATAGGGCCCCGTCTAACTGTACAGCTCTTTCGAACTTTTCAATAGATTCTTCGTGCTTTCCTTCCAAAACATCTAGATACCCTGCAAGAAAACAAGCTGTTGGATCACAGGGCGCAAGACGAAAACCCTTTCTTATCCTCTCTGCTCCGGAGTTGTCGTCCAAGATAAACTTTTCAATCCAGCCAACCATACTATAAGTCGGTCCGTATGTCGGGCATACCGGCCGAGCTTTGTGGAACTCACCGACGATGTCACGAACAGACGGCATTAAATCCTCAGGGATAATAATGTCCGCTGTACTGGTATCTGTTGTTTTGCTTACAGAACGCCAGCGGTAAACATTGAGCCAGTGTTGGTACTTAATATTGTCCGGTTCATAGTCTACTGCTGCGGAAGTGCGAGAAATTAAATCTGCATATTCAGCCTCAGTTCCTTTCCCATTTTTGTGTATAAAGCTTTCTATATTGCGTGCCTCTTGCCAGTGGGCCTCTGCAATGCGCGCATTATTGGCACCAAAAAGAGCCCATAGCCAAATTCCTGATACACCAGCAGTCAGAAGACAGATGACAGATAACGGAAGACAGAAGTTTATATTCCATCCTCTGTCCACCGTCCTCCGTTCTCTACTCTGCCGGGCTAAGACCAGCACGAGAGCACAAAATATAGCCAACAGCATTGCATTTGCTGGAAGGTGCTGGCCGAAGTCACTTAAACTATGGATGAGTACTGCCAATATGCCAAAGCCGAGTCCGTATGCCGCCGAACAGATAGGAAGTTTAGCGCTACGAATATTTCTCACATAGTTTGACCAGATGATTATTCCAAAGATTATTAGCAAGCCCAGACCGACTAGGCCTGTCTCCTCCAATGCTTGAGCATATTCATTTTCCGCGTGTGCGGCTAATGCGGTTATAGTTGAGCGGTCGAACATAGGATAGACCACCAAATGCGTTCCAAGTCCTGTCCCCAATGTTGGGAATTTAGTAAATGCAACGGCTATGTCTTTTAGTATTTGCAAACGGCCACTTTCAGCTTCGTGGAAATCTCTGAAAGTTGCCAAGCGGTCATAGACCGCGTCGAAACCGATATACAGCACGAGCGTAAATGCGATAAGTGCCATAACGACCATTATCCAACCAGAGCCGTTTACAGACCGTCGGTAGGCAAGGACCAATGCCATGAAAGTTATGGCCATAAGCATGCTGACCACCCCACCTCGGGTAAGAGAAACAAAAACTGTTGCCACACACAAACTGATTATTGCTACGAGCAGCCACAATGATTTTGTCGAGCCAGAGCTAAAATACTCAGAGATAGCAGCCGGTGTTATCTTCTTACCAGCAAAACCTTCGTGCAGTCTTACCAGAAGCAGAGCTAAGGCTGCTCCAATTGATAGGTTCATGAACTGTCCATAGTTGCTATGGTTGACGAACGGCCCTGAATAACCCCTACTATTCCTGCTGGATATGAACCAGTAGATTTTGCCATTTCCAAAAAGGTTCTGTCCCAAGGTAATTACGGCAATAGTGCCACCGATTAGCGCCACAGCCATCAGAAGGCGCTTTATCTGGTCAGGCCGGCGGAAGACATTAAGAACAACAAGAAAAACGGCTGCAACTGCCAACACCAGCCGAAGGGCGTGCTTCGTCGCGTACGGATAGAAGCTAAGAGGCATTGACTTAAGCAGCATATCTGCGTTGGGCAGGTCGCCTATGAGTTCTGTTCTTAAAGCCACGGTATTCGGTGAGATGATTTTTACCAGAGTCGCCGGTAATGGAATAAGCTGGAATAGAGGTATAAGTAAAAATAAAGCCAAGGGTACATAAGCCCAAGTCAAAATTACGCTTTGATCACGATAATATACGAGCTTGAGCAAAAAGGAGACGACGATAGCCCCAGACAGAATAATGACAACCTCCTCGCTCCAGGCATGCACTACACCGAAGGCAAGCGGCATAAAAGCCAAAAGGCTTACCAGTAGCCACTCAATCACAATATCGAATGGGTTGCCTTTTTGCGATATATCGCAAAGCTGGTTCCCTCTATCTACAATAACGCCAGTTTTATCAAGAGCAGCTCTGTACTCTTTCATCACTGCCATCCTTGGTACTCATAGAGAGTAAATTTCCGATGCTGTCCATCGGGATTATGTTCTGTCCTTTTATCACTCGTAACGGATTTTCAATACAAACCAAACGCGCGATATTCTCCCCGAGTTCGATGCTGATACGTTCAAAAGCAGTTTTCATACAGGGCCTGCGGGACTCTAAGTTGTGCGAATCTGTCGCTACTAACGTGACCAAGCCTGAGGTTAGGAAATGCCAAGCTGCTTTCTGAGCCGTTAGGCCGAACCGGCCAAGCAGACTACCGGCTGTCACCTGCAAATGGGCTGATTGCTCAAGCCATTCAAGTAGTATCTGTGGTCGCTTTGCAAGGAAAGGATGCCGTTCTGGATGCGATATAATGGCCTGAATACCTAAAGAGGCCAAATCGACAAGCAGCGGCCCGATGTCTATGAAAACATCGTGAGGAAGTTCGAGGAGAATATATCTGCCACCATCGGCAAGCGTGAGTATTTTGTCGGCCTGAAGTAGTTGACATATCCTTTCGTCTACACGGACATCACCACCGGGCACAACGATAAGGGGAATATTATTACTTTTCAATTCTTTATTAAGGGCGGATACATCCTCTCTGATCTGTACAGATTCGTTACAGTCACTGAATCGGCCCAGTTGATGGGGAGTCGCTATTACCGTGGTTATACAATCCTCCACCAGGGCCTGGCACAGGGCAAGGGCCCCCGCTTTTGTGGCTGGGCCATCATCAACACCAGGCAAGCAATGGCAGTGGACATCAATGAATCTACATAGGTCTGTCCCCTCTGAGATAACCTTCTTTCTATCGGTCAAATTATCATTAACAGATTTCATCATACTTAATTGGATAAAATATTGCCGGACGCAATCCCCCTCAACAACCAGTTCAGGTATAGCTCTTTTGCTTATGTTTTTCCCCCTCTTTACTCTCACCGTAGTAGCCGTAATGGCCGTAGTGGCCATAACCGCCGTAATATCCGTAGCCATAGTAACCGTAACGGCCATGCTTGCGTGACACATCATTTACAACTACACCCAGAATGTGCCCGCCAACACTCTGCAGACTGTCACGGGCCTGCTGACTGTGCTTCCTCGTAGATTTTTCCGCTCTTAGAACAAGGAGCGTAGTATCGCAGACCGCTGCAAGAATCTGAGCATCAGCAACCGGCCCGACTGGTGGTGAATCTACGATGACACGGTCATACTGCTCAGAGAGTTTCTTCAACGTCTGGGCAAATGTGGTACTGTTGAGTATCTCAGCCGGGTTAGGCACTTCTGGCCCACAGGGTAGAAGGTCAAGTCCCGCTACCGGTCCCTGCCGGATCGCTCCGTCCTCGGTATGCGCCCCTGCAAGCATGCTGGACATCCCCTTTTCATTGTCAATTTCAAAAATGCGGTGCTGGGTGGGCTTGCGAAAGTCGCCGTCGATGACAAGCGTTTTTTGCCCAGCCTGCGCCATCGCAATAGCCAAGTTGCTGACAACAGTGGTCTTGCCGTCACCGGCGTCAGGCGAAGTGACAAGAATAATCTTTGCTTCGCCATTAGGTACGCCGAAGTAAACAGCCGTACGTATGGTCCGACAAGCTTCAGCTACGATGGACTTAGGCTCAAGATGTACCTTCTGGCCACGTGCTATAAGGCTCTGCTTTTTTGACATTGCCGGTACCACACCCAGAACCGGAACGCCAAGAACCGCCGATATCTCTTCAGGAGAACGGAGCCGATAGTCCAGCGATTCGCGAAGGAAAGCAAGGCCACCTCCAAACACAAGACCCAGGACGAGAGCCATTCCCATAATTTTGGCTTTTTGCGGCTTCGAGGGACTATCCGCAGGGCGTGCAACCTCTAATACGCTGATATTAAGCGCCCCTACATCTTCTGTGACATTGAGTTCCTTAATACGGTCATCGAGAATCTCACATATTCTTTCGGCCCGCTTCAATTCTGACTGGAGCATAGAATATTCGGCAGTCTTAGTACCTAACTCACGGGCTGCAAGAAGCTGGCTATTAAAAGATGTCTGTAATTCATCTTCTCTTTCCTTTGCGGTCACCCATCTTAGCTGCATCACTTCGGTATAGGCATCAGCAAATTCCTTTGCTTGGCTCTCAAGTTCCTGTTTAATACGGTCGATCTTATCATGGATCGCCTGAATTGACGGATGATCTTCAGTACAATGGTATCTTGCGTTTTTCAACTCCACATCTGCGGCCCTTAGCTCGGACCGCAACTGAGTTTCTCTATCGTTGACAGAAACGCGCACGCCCGTACTAGCCGAAGCCACGGCAAATTGTCTGATTTTGGCTGGTTCATCCACCATACTCTTAACTGCTTCGTAATCGGCTTTCGCGTTCAGAGCGGCCAGTTGCGCTTCAGTTAGCGCACCAGACAATTTGGACAGCCTTGCAAAAGTGATATTTCCACCTTCATTGTTAAAAGAAACTACGCCCTTTTGCCGAGTAAATTCCACTATCTCCGCTAACTTGTCTGATAACTCTTCGTCGCGTTTGATCTTTTCTTTATGAAGGATTTTTAGTACCTCAGAAGCAGTACTGCGCTTGCGAGTGGATTGATATCTTACATACGAATCAACCAGAGCGTTGACCAACTGAGCAGCCTCTGCCGGATATGGACAATCAAACGACACCGCAATGATATCATCTCTTTTACCGATGTTGACACTCAAATTCCCTTTAATATAAGCAACTTGGTTGTCCATGTTGGCAAATGTTCTTAAACGTCTTATTTGAGCATCATTAACCACCTCAGCTACGATGGGAGTAGATTTAATCAATTCGGCCTGTGTATAAAGATAGTTCGTAGAACGAGTCATGACTCCTTCATACTCATTTATGATTTTGGGACCGCTCTGCTCAACATACAACCTGGAAGTGCTTGTAAAAATTGGTGTGGCCTTCAGAATATAAAGAAATGCAGCAACCAAAACCAATATGGTCGTGCCTAAGATAACCCATCGCTGCCTCAGAGCTATCTGCAATAGTCCCTCTATTGATAGCTCGCTTTCTTGAGGCGGCACCAGGTTCGAACCTACATGCTCCGTTGCGCTATTATCCATTTTTCCTTATACAAAATTCTAATCGCAGACCACCATTATCATCTATTATACATGTCAACCTGTGCGCCCACTCCAATATGAAATATGCCAGCTATAAACTCGTTGGTTCGTGTACGTAGTGTATGGTCCACGCATATAACGTCCCCTGGTTTTATTATAATATCGTATGCCTCAGCATTCGATTTATCGCCGACTCCGAATGTAGCAGAGGCAATTTCACCATTTATATTCTGACGGTAGATTGTCACATGGCGCGGGTCAGCAACCATATTTAGTCCACCGGCAAAACCCAGAGCCTCTGTTAAGTTATATTGAACATCGGGAGGATAAGGATACGTATCCGGACGACGAACCAGCCCCATGATAGTGAAGAGCCTTTCGTTTTCGTTTTTATACTTCGCCACCTCACAAACCACCATAGGGGCGTTTACCACGTACTTAGGATAGTATGCGTTCACAATCATGGCCTCTATTTCGGCCACTGTCTTGCCGGCAATAGGCATCTCACCCACAATAGGGAGAGTGATGTATCCGGCGTCGTTTACGCGGCATGAATAAGGTTTACTACGGTTTAATTCTAAATCAGCCTGAACGAGATTAGTAACATCAGAGGAAATAACTCGTACAATAGGTGGTATCTGCAATTCGAGCAGGTCGCCAGGTACTATCCGATAAGGACCAAGCCGAGTTTCCGGTTCGCCGGAGGCATTAATCACCACTTCTGAAGTGATCGGCCCAGCTTTCTCGAATTCCTTGATCTTCTCGGCAGATGACAAAGCTGGACCACAGCCTACTAAATATAACAAGCAGTATGCCAACGCCAACGTATGTGTAAAAATAACAATTCTCGGACATGCAACGCCACAGATTTGTTTTATCATTGAGTGGCTCCCGAATTATTATACGAATCACTTTATCCGAATTTAGTTACAGCTAATTTTTACAGCCCCTGGAGGCAGGTACATTTGATCCCTTTGTCTAAAACTAAGTCACCTTACAAGCACCCACAAACAAAAAACCCAGAAACTCCAAGAACATGATTTAGTCACACTCTGGAATTTCTGGGCCTGGTTTCCCGTTCCCCAGAATATTAACCTTTCAGATTACTCTTATTTCAGTTCTCCATTTGTTGTTATGATTGTCTCCGCACGAATTTTTTGTCCCAGAAGATGGTCTACTGCAGACAGCGTAATATTTCCATGACCTTCTTCATGCAACCACTTAATAACTTCTGTTAAAACCTGATAAGTGCGTTCCTTTGTCCTTGGTCCGAATCTTTTCTCGAGTTCGGCAATTTGACTTTGAAATATATGTTCAACTGTCATTACTCACGTCCCTTTTTCGATCCTCGAAGTAGCACAAATGTCCCTTACTTTTACTGTATCACTGTTATATAGAACCAGTCTACGTAACACGTGATCTTGATGCCCATGAGGCCATCTTGATTCGCATATAAAAACCCTGTCAGCAGCAACTCCACATTTGCGTTGGCTGGATGGTCGGAGCGTTGCCTCGCTGTTTTCCATCGCGTAATTAACAGCACTCTACAACCGTTGCCGCTCGTAAAGTCACTACCTGTCCCCCGAGGAACCCTCCATGGTATCTAACCCTCGGTCTTAACACCATGCTCTAATGCAATCAGCTCGCCTTTGATTCGATGCCAAAAGCGTCTATTTCAGAACTAGCCGTGTCAGTTCATGTTTACGGTTTCTTACCGTTACTGATTAAAGCGTAGATTGGCTCAGGTATTTCGTATCCTAATCATCGAGGGCACTAGCCGCACTTCGTGTCCCAAAAGTTATCTCTACGACCCAAACAGCGTTTCACCGATTCCAACATCACTCTTGTATCATTGTCCCTCACTCAAAGGAATTCCTAAATCTAATTATCACCTCAAAAATTGTCAACGTGAATTTTGTTTTTTTCTTCACTTTTTGATTTAGGAAAGCTGTAAAGTATAGGTAAGTGACATTTGCTTTACCAAAATGGGTTAACAAACGAAATGAGCTTGACTGTTTTACACTGAGAATGGGTGCCTTGGGAAGCATAGTTAAGTGTGCCAATTTCTTTATCGGACGGAATTCTGCGGGACATTGGGGCCACAAAAATAGGCAACTTGTAGCGTGTGGGAAGACTTAGGCTTTTTATGCTAATCCTACTTTCTTTACACGACAGAATGGTGAAAGAGAACAAGCTTTAACATATCTTGTCAATAGTTTGATACCATGATTGGAAATGGACATTCACAAATGAATTGACCGGGTGACACGATCGCTGGATAAGCACGAGCAGGAGTAGTTATTCGTGACAGTGAAGTGTCTCTGATAATACCAATGGAAGAATTGTCACGAGGTATATTTGAGAAAGCTTTCAAACGTATATTGGCGATGGAAATCACGTAGAAAAGGCGGCCGACCTGTGATTTCCAAGGAAATGCGGGGGCTGATTTACAGGCTAAGCAGAGAGAACCCTTTGTGGAGCCCCGAAAGGATCAGGGACACACTTATCCTTCTTCAGTACTATCCGCCATGCGATGACACAATCCGCAAATATATGTATAAGCCACGAAAGCCTCACAAAAGATCGACTACATGGCTGCCATTTCTGCGTAATCACCTGGATGTGTCATGGGCAATCGATTTCTTCACTGTCACGACCATCAACTTCACCACGTTATATGTTTTTATGTTTTCCTTGTTTTTGACCATGGTCGGATGAGCAGAGTCCTTTTTGTGGGATAGGCTGGAGAATCGGCAGGCAATGTTGATATGACTGTCAGAAAACGTTTTTGTTGATCTATGCAGCTACGCGAATATACCTGTAATGCAAACCTCCAAGTACAGGAATAGAAATGAGTTTGCTTGGGCCTGAAATCGGTGGTTGTTTTGTTTGTGAAACGGGCGTGTCACCGTTAAGGCCCTGGTGTGGCCGTGCAATGTGATAGTAATCTTCGATGAATTCTTGGAGCAACCGTTCCAGATGACTCAGACTGAGCACTATCACATGATCGAGCATCTCTCGCCGTAATGTTCCAATACACCGTTCCACGAATGGATTTTGCCAAGGACTTCAATATGCAGTGCGAACTTCTTTGGTCCCTGATGTGGTCATCCATGGTGAAGTAAAAGACCTGCCAGCCGGCTCTTACCAAGCTAAGGGTCTGGTTGACCAGACTAGCCCGACGCTGCCAGTCGGAATGCTGGAAGGCATCGTCAAGGATGAGGAATGCGGTGTGCCCCTTCATCGTGATCGAGGCGAAGCCTATTCTCAGGGCAAGGAAGGCCTGCTCCCGAGCCCCCGTGCTGATATCCGCCAAGGGGTATTCTTCATCGCTATCTGTAATGAGGGTTAGACCTCTTTCCTGCTGCAGTTTTATCCTTTTGTATCGGCTCGTAAGTGCATAGAGCGGCCTGGTCAACTCCTTGCTCACGAGGCCCTCCCCTATCCTGGTGTTCTCCTCCTGCCGGAATTCCCGGATGACGGTGTTGACTTGTACTTTTGCAAGAATTTCGGCGGTTACCTGCTTGTATTCCTGGGCTTTCTACTCTCGCTTGTTCCAGAGGGCGGTGATTAGATCTTCCCATTCCGCGCTTTCAGCCCCAGTCTCCTGCACAATGCGGCTTTTCAAACGATCGAGCTTGTTCGGGCATTTTTCTACCTACAAACATGAAGTGCACCCAAAACTCTTCAAATGAGCAGCTGTCTTTCCCATCTGCGATGATTGACCAAGATGGCTCTGATATATTTATAGTGCGTTCAGCCTCAACGGAAATCGTATTTATATAGAACTCAATTAAGACACTTACGCATACTCGAGAATTTGAACTTTGATTTCTAACCCTGTTGTGGGAACGAATATAAAGGTATAATTATTCTTATACTCGCTTTTGGCATATATGGAAGGGTAGCCTGACAGCGTGACTATCGTGGTGTTGATTTTACTACGTTTTGAGCTATTTCAATTACCTTTTGTTGTAAGATTCTCGGCGCAAGAACTTGCACGCGCTCGCCGTAGCTTAGAATCCACCAGGTTATTTCGCTTAGGCCATCAACGCGGAACTCAATGATTGCGGAGCCGTCGTCTTCAAAAGTAACCGTTTGGGTTCTGTGCCATTGAACTGCCGCAACATCATAGGCTACCTCTGGCATAAACCTGAGTTTAATGTTATAAAGCCTGCCTTCGGGTACCATTGACCAGGCCCTGCCAAGATATTCCTGGATATCGAATTTCTCTTCCTCAACGAAACATTTATCGGATGTGGTTAATTCCTTTATCCTATTTAGCTTAAAGGCCTGGATATCTTTGTGAAGGTTGGACTTACCAAGCACATACCACGTGTTATCATTATACATCAAATGATACGGTTCCAAATCAATTGCTATGTCTTTCCGCTCATTGGGCAAATAATAACGAATTTTCACGAATCGATTATTTTGAACTGACACCAGCAATTGTGCAAACGTCTTATCGAGCGACTTTATCTTTGCCTTGGGCTTAGCTGTTACAGAGATATTTCGAAGAGCTTCATTGCAGTATTGCCTGATTTTAGGAGGCAGATTATTTTCGATTTTCAAAGCAGCCAGTAGAATCGACTTTGGAGATGGCAACTGTATCTGTTCACTTAGCTTGAGGGCCAGCAGTAGTAGATTCAATGCCTCTCGCAGGTTTAAATCGAAAGGTGGCAGGAAGAATTCGGGCTGTATGGTATAACAACCGGTCTTAGCATCATAATGGTAGGGTACGCCTATAACCCGCAGTTCTTTCATGTCGCGGAAGATGGTCCGCCGGCTCGTTCCAAAAGTCTTGGATAGTTTAGTAGCAGAATAGGTTTTTCCGGCCTGCAATGATGTTATAATTTGCATGAGTCTGCTAATTTCCCCTGGTCTCATGAAGTTCTTCCCCATCGTAAAGTCCTCATTGGGAGTCTATTTTTACTACTCTGCACATCCACGACATATGAGAAGCTCTTGCTCCCCTGTGAAACGCTTAGATAATACAATATAATAACTCTGTTTTTGACTCTTTTCCCGAAAAATTTTTTAAAAGATTTCAACCTGGAAATAGAAATAGAACTCAAGCACACTGGTGAATATAAGGAAAGTAGTATCCGATTCGAATCAAATACAGTAACTCCAAAGCAAAGGATTTCTTGACAAAGCGTGCTCTTTGAAAAACATAATCTTTTTTGTTTGCTTGACTTCGATAACCAATTCGTTATACTTGTTTTTGTGATTACCTTGCTTAAGTGTGAGACATAGATTGTGGGAAAACGGATACCAATGATACTGCCTGTGATAGCTTTTGCTATAACCCAGATAGCTATGGGAGGAGTTTCGACAAGAGTCTACTTGGCTGATGGCAACACCCCCCTTGAGTTTTCCGATCCCAACACTCCTTTTGTATATAAAGACATTATGGTTGGAACCAAGCTCACGATTATTGTTAGCTCTGATGCTGACGGTTACTGGGAGGGGGACCTGGCTATTATAGGAGAGAACCAGAACTACGGTCTCTTGTCAGCCAGAGATTTCAATGATACTACTTTCGATTGGGCAGGCTCGCGTTTGCCAGCTGCAGGTGATATGGCATGGGTATGGGATTGGCAAGAGCCTGGTGCTCAAGGATTTAATTTAATAAGCGATTTTAGTGCGGTGGCAGGTGACTGGTTTATTATTGATTACACCGCCATAAACGTAGGCACCTGCAATGTCGGGTTCTACGATCACGCCATAAGTTGGGTGGAGCCGATCTATTATCTGAGATTCTCTCATGTTCCCACACGCGACTTCAATAGCGACACTAAAGTAGACTTTGCCGACTTTGCTGTATTCGCTTCACACTGGCAGCTAACCGATTGCAACGATACTGACTGGTGTATGGGAACCGACCTCAACACGGATGGCAAAGTTGATGGCAATGATTTACTGCTGTTTGCTGATTTCTGGCTCGAAAGTACGGAGTAATTGAAGTTGCCCAATGCCCTATGTGTTGGCCTTACACTTTGTTTATATTTGGGTTCATTCGCCTCAAAAATTTACTACTAAACAATCAACATTTCGTAACTCAGCATCGTCTTTAATAATAGAGAGATAAGTTAAATACTTTTGCCTGAGAGACTCCAGGTGTAAGGTCACTTTTTCACCCCCGAGTTTAAGGAAAGGAGGAGGTCATGAGTTCGTTAAAACACATCGTAGTAGTGATGGGCGTTTTACTCTCGGTCAGTTGTGTTGCTTTTGCAGATAGACAATTGGACAGAGCAGAGATTTTGGAAATCTTCCAAAAACTAACAAGTCAACCGAGAAAAACATGGATATCTGCAGGTACCATCGAAGCAACACACGAGGAATACAGAGCGTCAAAAACTACAGATCCAGGTGAGATCAATCGTCAAATCAGTCAAGAGATTCAAGAATATCAAAGCAATCCAAACAAGAGGGAATTGACAGAAGAACTGCAGAAAATGAAGCTTGACGCCATACCGTTTAATGTCCGTTACAGATTGTCCAATGAATACACAATGAATTCTGCAGTGATTGTAAGATTTGATGGAGAAAGATTTTACTGGGAAATCAATGTATCCTCGCGAACAGACTCTATAAAGCCGGGCACGGATTTGGAAGATAATTTTATGACCGAGGAGTTCAATATAAACTGGAACGATAGACGCATTTTCGCATGGGACGCCGAAAAATATACCATCTACGCTTTGTCTGCCAATTACGCTGTCGTTGACTCAACAGGAAGCACTCCCCATGTAGTCAATGGCCCGCTCACTGCAGGAATTATACCGTGGGGATACGGTTATTATACGTATCAGAGACTTTCCGCCGCTGAATTTTCAGCGGACGAGAGAGATATTAATGGCCAAACTCAGATACATCTGACGCTCAACACTTCTGATGGCTCAGAAATACTTTGCGTCTTAGACCCAGAGAGGAATTACGCAACACTATCTTGTTCAATAAATAAGCCGGACAATTCGGTTATCCATCAACAATATGACGACCACCGCCTAATATCAGACCGTTGGGTTCCAACCACCATTTCTATTGAGCAATATGATACTCGCTCTAATAAACTATTAGCGTATGATTTTTGGAACTTTACCGGAATTAGTGGTGCTGTTCCTGCACCCGATAGTTTTAACCTTGACTATAAATCCAACGCATTGATAGAGTATCGCTCTTATGTCACCAATAAGCCCTTAATGTATCGTTACTCACACGTTGCTGATACGGACTTGCCTTTAGTTGAACGGTTGGCTTTCGCAGCATCTGAAGGCTCGCAGCCACAAAACTGTGCAACGGCTGCCTTAAAATATGCTGCCTTGCAGTTAGGCAAAGATATTACGGATCTACAACTTGCACAATTAGTGAGTGAACAAGATAAAAAGACAAGTCTATATGCATTGAAGCAATTTGCACAAGGCCTCGGATTTTACAGCCGGGCTATTAAGACCGACCTCCAGACGCTCAAGAATTTACATAGCTGCGAGGCGATTCTGCATATTCCCAGTAAGAGCCATTTTGTTGTACTTGACCACATTGATGATAAATATGTATGGCTCGTAGATCTGGCAAATAATAAGTTCTACTACCAAATCGATATTAATTTCTTAAGCATGGACTGGACGGAGGGAACAGTCCTTCTGATTTCTAATCAACCTATCCGACTACACGGCGATTTTGCTGAGATCGCTGATAGTCAGCTTCACAAAATAATTGGCGCTTCAGGTTATACCTGTACGAGACTCTATCAGGAATATGATGTAGTATTTTGTAGCTACGCCTTTGGAGAGTGCGGAGGTTACTACCAAGAGTATTTTGAGCGTTGGGGCTGTGAAGCTGCCCCGAGCGGTAGTTGTACAAACTCCATAATGCTCAGGATGATGAGGTCACCCTGTATAAACGATCCTTATTACCCTAATCATTGCACTGTAACAGGAGAATGGACGTTATATTATATGCGGGCATGTGCTTAACCAAACTAAGTTGCATGCTAAAGCGGTAGGATAGCTTTCTCACTCATTATTTTAATACGAGGTTATTGTTGACCTGAAGAATAAGTATTTTAAAATAAGGTGATATGAGATGGCGAGCTTTTACCATTATAGAATTACTCATAGTAATTAGTCTAATTGCATTTCTTTTAGCTATATCAATCCCTTCGTTGCAAAATTCACAACGGCAAGCCAAAGCAGCTTTGTGCGGGTCAAATATTAAACAACTATCTCTTGGCCTGATTGCGTATGAGACTGAAAACAACACTTTCCCTTATGCTCTCGATAGCACTCTTAAAGAACCACCTCCGGGTGATTATCCTGGGCATCTTGAATATGATAGAAAAGGATGGTGGTGGTTTAACTATATTGTTAATTACTCAAAGAAAGAGTCTAACCGAGCATCAGCTATCTGGTGCCCATCCAGACAGATAAAAAATGACAACCTTAAAGATAATGTCCTGTGTGGAAATTATGGTGTTAACCAGTCTATATGCAAAAGCTCGGCTGGCAGAAAAAGTCAGGCGGAATTTATTGGAACGCCTTTACGCGCAGCAAATATACTGCATCCTAGTCAAACTCTGCTCTTGGTCGATGCCGGTTATAGTATGATAAACTGGTGGCATGCAACGGATTCTCCTCCCGTTTCTCTTGGTAGTACTATCGAAGATGCCGCATATATACCTGGCCTCTCGATCAACAGAGTAAGGAATTTATGGCCTGGTCAGGAGGAGGATGCTATATATGGCCGCCACCCCAACAAAACGGTCAACGTTGGATTTGCAGATAGTCATGTCAGCCGCGAAAAAGCTGACAATCTGTTCGTAGACAAGACCGGCGATACCTATAAGAATCTTCGTCCGCTTTGGCTACCTAAGTGAGGCGATCTAAAAAGAGGCTTTTTTAGTAACAGCCTGTATTTCATCTTCGCTTAAATGTTCAACCTTAATTATCTGCACTAAAGTGTATTCATTTTCTGTGTCTAACCTTTGGTACCATTCGATCCTCCAAGGAAGATTTGTGTCTAAATCTGTAAAAACTCGCCAGCTTATAAATACCGAAGAACCACCATACCTTCTTTCTACCCACGTCAGATCATATACTTCAGTTCCTTTGGTAATATCCTTTACATCTTTGCTCTTTACTTTACTCCATTCGACGCCAGGGGGCATTTCAGACTTATTATTAAATGGCATTAATCCTAAAGAGCCGGTGATCTTTTTTTCAGCCTCAGTGATTAGGTCGTCAGACAGCAGCGTTGTCTCAACTAAATTGGTATCTAACTGTTTTGTTTTTCTAACCTTAGTTTTAATATCCCACAAAACCAACTCTTTTCCAGTTTTCGCCATATAGATATTTAGTGGCCGTGAAATCCATTTTTCTTCTATTGGTTCAGTCTTATCGGATGCAAATTTTGAAATATAGACATTCTTGGCTTTCTCAATGGCCTTATAGATCTGGTCGATAGTAACTGCTTGCGCTGCTGGCATATTTAGAAATAATAGTAGAGCAGCCACAATAAGCACAGCGGCAGCGGCTACAACCCCGGTCTTGACTAATGGTTTCGCTTTTATTGCCGAGACTTTTTCTTTCGATGCATCTGCGAAACTGACCGTCGAAGTTGACTGGTCAGCTTCTGTCTCGCGTTGGGGACTCAATACGTCTACTTTGATAGGGAAGCCGCTATAAAGTTCACCGGCTTCATCGGCAGTTCTGGCAGATTCGTCTACATGATATATCGTAACTATTTCAGATTCAGCACGTTCGATAATTCCGTACATGGTGTCGTGCAACTGTTGTATTTTATCAAGGCACACCGGGCAGCTGCGCATATGTGACGTAAGAGAGTCCCGGAATTTGGCATACTGGTCATGGGCGGGATCAAGCCCGTACGGTACAACATAGTCAAAGATATCGGCAAACGAAACCTGGTCAAATATAGAGCATTTTTGTCCCCCCTTCTCACGTAGATATTCTGTACGAACCGTTTCCCTGTATTGATACAGAACTTTGCGACAATTATCACATGTGCATAGATGTTTCAAGACTTGTTTGTTTGTTTCGCGAAAAGCCATTGAAACAAACGCCATTATTGCGGTATGCGCTTGTGAGCAGCTAACACTATCCTCGGCAGGCTTCGCTGCGAATAGCTGGCTTAAACGGTATGACTGTTTACGGCTAAGATTTAGGCCTCTGATTGTTTCCAAGTCCTGAGCACATTGTTGACAATGATCCAGATGTACCGTTATCGGTGTCGGTATTCTAATCCCCAAGGCCGGATCTAACAAGGCGGGGAGAAAAGGCCTTGCTGTCTTGCAAGTTACCTTCTTGCCAATATAAGCAAAGTGCAGTTTCAGCATAGTGGTTACGGCAGCCCTGACTTGACTTTCCTCTGGTTCTAAGTCCCCGTATTGGGATAAGACAGATTCAAGATGGCGTACTTGGTCTTGGCAGTATGGGCACTGCTTAATATGGCTGATAATAGACTCCGGGATGAGGCTGTGGTTTTCATCGTGCAGAAAGTCATAATAATAAAGTTCAGCCTGTCTACATAACGGATTAAAATTAGGAGCAATCATTGTAATTATCTTTTTAATGTGAAAAGCTTGCGTAGCTTCTTTAAGCCTACAGAAATATACCGACTGACGGACCTATTGTCTATATCCATCATCTTTGCTATTTCTCCTATATCATGCTGATTCCTGTACCGTAAAGTAACGGCACGATCTTCACTTGGTCTTAGTTGTCCCTCAATCAGTTCGAACATTTTTTTCATTTCCTCTATTCTAATCAAAGCTTTTTGAGGGTCACCATTAGTAGTAGAATATGTTAAACGCTCGGCATATCTATTAACATGGATTTGGTATTTCTTTACCCTACGCATAGCATCAATAAAATCGTTGTTTATTATCCTGTAAAGATAGCTTTTCATATTTTGAACCTTGCCAGATGGTGGCCTGAAAACAAGAGAAAGAAACAGGTCTTGGAATAGGTCGTCAGCTTGTGAATCATCACCAACCTTGGACCTAATGACTCCATGGATAAAATCCCCATATTCAGAAAAAATTACAGATGCAACATCCACCCCATTAATATTGCTGTTGGTATTTCTGCCCGGTAAAACCACAGCACCTCGCCTTGTAAAAACCTCCATATAATCACACGAATAACAAGAGCAATAAGTTGATATAGCAAGCAGGGTCTACGCGATTTATTTGGATATCATTGTACATCAGCGTCACTAGTGACTGCAACTAATATCTCTGAGGCGGGTTTTTTTCATTTATAGGCAGGGGTTTTATATATAGCCGCCTTGGCGTGCTTAGAAATCCGTTAGCCATGCTTGTTAGAGCTTAATCAGAGTTTCGAGTTTTGTTTTCAACCCCGTATTAGCCCTTCATGACCTAAGTGCGGTCCAAAAACTACAATTTGGGTAACCGCCGTGAAGAGTGCCGTAGTGGCTTTCGGTGCTGGTGGTCCGTCAACACTAAGAACCCCCATTTCTGTCATTTAAATCAAACTCTCGAAGGTCGGCGTCCGCAGATGACCCAGTTCTGTCAGCCCGAAGTAGCGAACTCGGCACCGCCAGCCCGGCAATCGGCATATAGAGCCGGAAGGACAATCCACCGGCTCTTGCAGCTTTGGTGCT
>Ga0315549_1000341_pt1 | contig 56700 bp, 47 predicted proteins | sample SalMarSW160200MG_FD_203101 | JGI IMG/M metagenome (GOLD analysis project Ga0315549, IMG submission 203101) | Salt marsh sediment microbial communities from the Plum Island Ecosystem LTER, Massachusetts, United States - Salt Marsh Sediment SW1601-200 ...
ACGAAAACATCGTTTTCTCGCCTTCCATAAACCCTGTACGCTATACGCTGTACGCTATACACAAATCCGTGTCTGATTCAATTCGTGTTTCTTCGTGCAGGATTTGGCTTAATCTGTGATAACAGATTACGGACAATGGTTCTTAATCGGTACGACAAACAGCCTGTCCTGAGCCCCTCGAAGAGGGTTTGTCGGGAGATTAAAACCTTTGGATGATAGGTATCGAAGATGCAGTCAAATCCCTTCATGGTGGAGAAAATAAATCCGTGTAATCCGCGCAATCCGCGGTTAAAAATAAAACTCTGTGTCCTCAGCGGTCTCAGCTTGTCACGCCATAGCCTTTGGCGACGGCGGGCGGTCTCAGCGGTGAAAGAATTCGCAACTTTTACTTTTTTCGGCTCTCAATCCTGGCTTTCCCGGCCTGGAAGCTTTCTCAGTTCTCCTCGCCGCTTGTGAAGTTCTCCTCTGTCCCTCGGCTCGGCCCTTTGCTTCTCTGCGGCAGATAAGCATGCCGGGTCAGCCACTCGCTGAACACGTACATACAGGTAGGCACCGCCTGTAAGACCTCCATACGTAGCGTAAATATCAACTACCCTGACAGTAGTCATCTTGTCAGGATAGTCGTCTGTTGTATCTTCCGGTAAATTATGGACGGCATTGACAAATGCCTCATCGAATGAAAAAGACTCGGAAAAACCAATTGCTTCGGCCTGGCCGCAGTCTTCTTCCGGCGTTGCTTTTCTGATTAAATCGTCTCTATGCAACTCGAATTCGTAGACACCTTCTTGACGTGTGTACTTGTTCGGCTCCGGCCGGGTAATTAACTCCCCTTTGTAGACACCTTGAAATTTCGGCGCTGGCCGGGCAATCGGCTCCGGATCACCTGCATAAGCAGGCAGGAATATAACTGCCAGCCCTGCTAAAGTCAGTAAGCTCACTAACACTGTGATTTTCGCTTCTTTCGTTTCCATTTTTTTCTCTTTCCAAGAATTGTTAATATTTATAGCGTACTGATTACACATAAATCCTGCACTATAGTACATTATCCCTCCAATTTCCGCCAAAGACAAGGGTTTTGACCAAAGGCGAAATGAATATTCAATATCCAATGTAGAACGCCGAATTTAGAACTAAAATCCGCGGTTTGATTTAATCTGTCCCCACATTTTCACGGTTGTGAATCTAAATGAAGTAATTCCCCTGCCGCGAGCAGCAGGGCTAACCGACCCCCGAAGCAGGCTTCGGGGCTAAATATTTTGTTCTTTTGGGAAGTTCAGTACGGCGAATTCTTTGTGGTATTTGCGTGCCGCCTTGTCGTAGGCTCGGGCAGCGGCGAGCTCGGAGGTGAACCGGCCAAGCCAGAGGCGCTTGCCGCAGCCGATTCTGATTTTTACGGTGTATCGCTTTGTGGCCTTTTCGAAATAGACGCCGATATAACGAGATGAAGTTTTGGCTTTTATTTTGGCCCTGTTATACGCGTTCTGAGAATAAGTGGCGACGCGTAGATTGGGCCTGCGGTTATCGAGTGTATTATTATCTTTGTGGTCAACGAGGCGTCCTTCGGGAAAGTTCATAATCTGCCTGTGCATACTGACCATTTTGATTTTACCGGGGCCGATTTTGGCGTTTCTAAAGGCGTAGAAATTCGAGCCGTTCGAGCTTAGATACCAATTGTAATTGCTGAGGTTATAGTAATCCTGCGTATCTACAAGCGTCCAAACACCTTCACCGAGGTAAATTCGTCGAAAGGTATAACCATACCGGAAAAATCGGCAGAGCAGCACGGGCAGTGAAAAAATCATATCGAGCCAAATCGGAATTTTTATTCGCACAGTAGTCATCATTTTCTCCAAAATTTAGAATTGAGAATTTAAAATTAAGAATTTAGAATTTAGATTTGACTCGCCTCGGCTTGAGGCCACGAATCTTTGACTTGCTGTCTGTGACTTGCACTACTGTGCGAAATGCACTCGGCGAACTGCCCAGCTATTTTATATTATACCAAATATTCTATATTTGTCAATGATTTTCTAACTTTTTTGTAAAAATTCTTTTCTATAGTAACTCTTTGCCTATACGATAGTTATGTAGATTTTAGAGGCCGTGGAACGGAAAAATGGTTTTTTTGACCTGCTCGATAACGGCCTCTACGGCCGGTGCAACTACGGTTCGCTGCTGCTCGGTGGGCACTAAATGTCTGTCTCTCAGGCCGCCCTGCCAGTCGGTGGTTTCCATCATAACGCCGCCCAGGCCGATATTCATATCCTGCTCATCGTCCGCGCCGCAGAGGACCGACCAGGCAAGCGACCAGGCACGGACGGTGTTATCTATGTTATACCCGCCGCCGCCGGTCATCAGTATAGGTTTATCGAAGCTGCGCAGGCGCTTAACGATAGCTGCGTGGGTATTGTTGGTAAGATACAACTGCGCCAGCGGGTCGCCTGCAAGTGTATCGGCGCCAAACTCGAAGACAATTACGTCAGGATTAAATTTTTCAAACAGAGGCGGCACTATCTGCAGGAAAGCCTTCATATACATCTCGTCATAAGTCCCCACCGGAAGCGGGACATTGACCGAATAGCCTTTGCCGTCGCCTGTACCGATTTCATCGACAAAACCCGTGCCTGGATAGAGTGTTCTGCCGGACTGGTGAAAGGAAATAGTCAGCACGTCGTTACGGTCATAGAAGGCTTCCTGAACACCGTCGCCGTGATGAACGTCGATATCAACATAGAAGACGCGCTTGCCCTGCTCGGCAAGAACCGTACAGGCCAGCGCGATGTCGTTCATATAACAGAAACCCGCAGCTCGCTGCGGGCGGGCGTGGTGCAGTCCTCCGGAAGGATTAAATGCAAAGTAGGCCTGTCCCGACAGAATCAGCTCGACGCCTTTGACGGACGCACCACAGGCCAGAGCTGAATAGTCGTACATACCTTTGAATACGGGACAGTCCGGAGTGCCCAGGCCCATATAAAAAGCCTCGGCCTCGAATTTGCCGTCGTCGGCGTTTTTGAGGATTTTGAGATATTTCGGGGTGTGGAATTTTTTCAGTGTCATCCTGTCGGCGGGTTCAGGTGCAACTTCTTCAGTGTTGCCGCGGTTGAGCAGTCCCATCGAGGTGATGACTTTGCGTACTTCTCCTGCCCGGGAGGTATTGAAGGGACAGCCCTGCGGGTACGGGTGCTTCTCCAGCTCGGGACAATGCAGAAATACTGTTTTCCTTTCAGCCACCAGCGTCTCCTATTTCTCCGGCTTGTTCAGCTCATAGGTAATGTTGTAAACGTCACCGTCGAACTCGGTATTTACCTGATAACCGGAGTTGTAAAAGACAGCCAGCATAGCCTTGTTGACCGGCAGCACCTTGGCGTAAAAGCTTTTTACTCCGCGCTGTTTTGCGATTTGTGTAAGGTATTGCAGCAAAAGTGCACCCATACCTTTCTGCTGCCATTCATCCTGAACAACGAAGGCTACCTCGGCAGCGTGTGTCTTCGGGTCGAGGAAGTACTGAGCAATAGCTACAATCTCTTCCTGAGAAACGCCCGGAACGGTGCCCACAATCGCAAGATTCTGCTCATAGTCGATGTTGGTCAGCTTCTGAAGGTCTTTATGCGGGAAGCGCACCGTCTGGCTCATATATCGTGTCCTGACCGAAGCAGGACTGAGCGAGTAGAGCATTTCAGATAACGCCGTCTCATCGGTCGGTTTTATCGGCCGAAAGGATATCTGTGTGCCGTCTTTCAGCGTTTCACTCTTTTCAAGCTCGGCAGGATAAACAGTCATTTCGCCGTCCAGCTCAATCTGGTCGGCATAAATATAGTTACAGGCCTTGGCTTCCTGCATTAGCTGCTTCCTGAACTTCGGATGTGCAATATTTATAAGGTCCATCACCCGCTGTCGGATACTCTTTGCGTGCAGGTAAGCAACGCCGTATTCAGTTACCACGTAGTGGACATCGCCGCGGGTCGTTACTACACCTGCTCCTTCGGTAAGGTGCGAAACAATCCTGCTGACCTGGCCGTTTTTTGCGGTTGAGGGCAGAGCAATTATGGCTTTGCCGCCCCTGCTGCGGGCCGAACCACGAATGAAATCTACCTGCCCGCCTATACCGCTATAGAACTGATATCCTAATGAATCGGCACAGACCTGCCCGGTCAAATCGACTTCAAGGCCGACGTTAATACCCACCATCTTCTCATGCTGGCTGATGACCTGGGGGTCGTTGACGTATTCAGTCGGATAAAACTCGAAAAAGGGATTGTTATTGATGTAGTCATAGAGTTTTTTCGAGCCCATACAGAAACTTGCCACGACTTTGCCGTGATTGAGTTTTTTCTTTGCGCAAGTTATGGCTCCGCATTCGATAAGGTCAATTATCCAGTCGCTGAACATCTCAGTGTGTATCCCAAGGTCGCGTTTATCTCTCAGAAATTCGGCAAGGGCCTGAGGTATTCTACCAATACCACACTCAATACAGCTTCCATCTTCGACGAGGCGTGCGGTGTTTTCGCCAATTCGTCGCAGCGTTTCGTCCATTTCGGGTACGGGTATTTCTATGATGTCCTCATCATAAGGCACGAGGACATCAATGTTGTTTACATGAACAAAGCTATCGCCGAATGTTCTGGGCATTCGGCTATTGGCCTGGGCGATTACATACTTGGCGTTGGCGACAGCAGCCTTTACTATATCGACGGAGACGCCGAGGCTGCACAAGCCGTTGGCGTCTGGGGGCGTGACACTAATCAGGGCAACGTCGACGGGGATTCGGCCGCTCTCGAATTCAGCAGGAATCTCCGAGAGGAAGATGGGCGTGTAATCACCGATACCCTTATTTAAAGTGTCGCGGACATTATCAGCCACGAAGAAACAGTTCATCTTGAACCGTTCACGGAAGCTTGCTTCGGCATAGGGCGCCCCACCCATAGTCAGAAGTTGAACGATGTGCGCATCGTAAATATGGCTCGAATGCTCGACGAGAGAACTAACCAAATGGCGCGGCTGACCGCAGCCGGTTCCTATGAAGATATTATTGCCCGGTTTTATAAGCTTAATGGCCGCTGCAGCGTTGCTAATCTTATCGGCGTATCTTTTTTTCCAGTTAAAACCTTGTGAATTCATACCTGATTACACCTTTTCTACACTCATCCGCGCGTCAACGGCCACCGGTGTTGTACCTTCCGGGCCTACCATATAAGGATTTATGTCCATTTCCTGAATCTGTGGAAATTCCGTCACAAGCTGCGAAAGCCGCTGCAAACCTTCAGCCAATGCGTCGATGTCGACACCCTTCTGACCGCGCACCCCTTCAAGCATACGATAGGTCTTGGTGCTCACAAGCATCTCTTTGGCCTCGTCAGCGGTAAGCGGCGCAAGGTAGAACGAAACGTCCTTTAATACCTCGACCATCGTTCCGCCCATACCGAACATCATTAAAGGCCCAAACCGCTTATCACGATTCATACCCAGTATAACCTCCCTGCCGACGGTACACATTTCCTGCACGAGAACACCGAGGATTTTTGCTTCTGATTGTTTTTTCGTTATCCGGAAAATCATCAGGTCAAAGGCATCCATAACCTCGGTGGCGTTTCTGAGTCCGATTCTGACACCTCCAACGTCAGACTTATGCAGAATATCAGGCGACCATATCTTCAGAACGACCGGATAGCCGAGCTGATTTGCGATAGAAGCGGCCTGCTCGGCGGTAGTTGCTACAGAATCCTTTGGTGTGACAAAGCCGTAGGCCTCGAGAATCTCTTTCGAATCCATCTCACTTATTTCGCGAATTCCCTGCCGCAGGTGTCTGTCAATGATGTTCTCGACCTTGCGGCGATTAACCGGGAACAATTTAACAATGCGCTTAGGCCGGCTCTTCCATCGCACGTAATCAGTCATAACCTTCATTGTCCTGACCGAGCTTTCCGGTGCGTCGTATATCGGGACATTACTCTGCCTGAGAAGCCTTCTGGCCTCGGCAACCTTCATTGCACCGAGAAAACAAGTCAATACCGGCTTATCAGCTTTTTGAGAAACGACGTTTATAATTGCCTGGGCGGTCTCGGCACATTGTGTCATAGCCTGCGGCGTCAGCAGCACCAGAACCATATCAACATTAACATCATCGAGAACAACATTCAGGGCAAACTCATACCGGTCGGCTAATGCGTCCCCGAGGACATCGACAGGATTATAAAGATTCGCTGCGGCGGGCAATTTACCCGCAAGTGTGTTTATTGTCTGCTCCGAGAGTTTTGCAAATTTCAGTCCCTGTTTTTCTATTTCATCGGCCGCCATAATTCCAGGCCCGCCTGCATTGGTGATGACAGCTACCCGAGAATCCTTCGGCAGGGGCTGATATTCGAAGGCCTGCGAATATTCAAATTGTTGTTTTATCGAACTGCATCGAACTATTCCAGCGCGGTCGAAGACCGCCTCATAAGCAGTTTCTCCGCCGGCGAGGCTTCCGGTGTGTGACGAAGCCGCCTTTGCGCCTGCTTCCGTGCCGCCGGATTTTATCAGCAGTATAGGCTTGCTCTGAGATATGCGTTCAGCCTCTCTGACGAAAAGATTGCCGTCGGTAATACTTTCGAGGTAACCCGCTATGACTTTGGTGTCTTCGTCCTGACCGAAGGCCTTTATAATGTCCAGCTCGTCTATATCGGCTTTGTTACCGATACTAACCAGCTTGCTAAATCCGATTCCGCCAGCGTTAGCCATGTCGAGAATCGCAGCCATCAGGGCCCCGGACTGCGACAGGTATCCAGTCGCCCCGGCTACTGGTAATTCCCCGCCGAAGCTGGCGTTGAGCTTGTTTTTCGGTACAATCAGGCCGAGGCAATTCGGGCCGATGACCCGAACACTACCCTGTCTGGCGATTTGCACTATCTTCTTTTCGAGCTGTGCCCCGTCTTTGCCGACCTCCTTGAAACCCGCAGTTATTATGATAACGCTCTTTGCCCCTATACTAACGCACTGCTGCATAACGTCGGGAACAACCTTAGCCGGAACAACAATAATTACCAGGTCGGGTACTTTACCTATGGAAGCAAGGTCAGGGAAACATTTGAGGCCTTCGATTTGGTCGGCTTTGTTATTGACGGGGAAAATCCTGCCGGGGTAACCGGCCTTGAGCATACTGGTAAGAATCTCATAGCCGACCTTACCTGGTTTAGCGGAAGCCCCCACTATGGCGACTGACTGCGGGTTGAAAAAATCATCAAAACTCATATCGAAAAGCCTCTAAAAGTACTCTTAAAGGCGTTTCATTCTACATGATACAGGGCAAGGCTGCAAAGTTTTTTGTGCAGGCTCTGTCACAGGGACAGCGGCGCATAAAATACGAATGAAAATCCGGTAGTTTTATTTGCGAAGTTCCGGAATATCCGGCTCGATGTGAACAGTGATATTTACCGGCCGTGAAAGCTCCCTATGTAGCGTCTGCTCCAGTTGCTCGGCAATATTATGTGCGTCCACAACGTTAAGGTTTTTATCCACAAGTATATGTAAATCGAGGAATATTTCGCGAGCGACGGTTCGCGTTCTCAGTTTATGCCATTGCTTTATTTGCGTATTTGAGTTGATGATAGTCTTGATATGCTCGATTGTCTGGCTGTCAACGGCCCGTTCGGCAAGCTCGCCGAAACACTGAGAAAGTATCTGTACGGCCACAAAGACAATTGTTATTCCGACCGCGATAGCGGCCAGGCGGTCACCGTAACCATAACCAAGTTCCATGGCGATAAATCCTATAACGACGGCGACGGAGCTCAGGGCGTCGCTTCGGTGGTGCCAGGCATTGGCATATAACGCCGCACTATGGTACCTATTCGCAACAGCCTTTGTGATGCGAAACAACAATTCTTTTATGACAATCGACGCTAAAGCCACAGCGAGGACTGTAAAATGCGGTCTGATATCGTCCTGCCTGATTATACCGCGTGCAGCATAGTAAATCATACCCGCGCCGACCGCCAACAGGCAGAGCGATATAAAAAGCGCGGCGAATGTCTCGGCCCTGCCGTGGCCGTAGGGGTGCGACTGGTCGGGCTTTCTTGCTCCCAGGCGGATGCCAAGCATAACGCCCAAGTCGGTCGCCATATCGGAAAGCGAGTGGATGCCGTCGGCAACCAGGGAGACCGACCCGGCTAAAATACCCACAATAATCTTTAGGGCAAAGAGCGCAAAGTTAGCTACCAGTGCAAGCACAGTCACTGACTGCATTTTTGATGCGGCCTGAGTTTGCTCTTGTCTTTCCATCCGTAAAATTCAGGTTACCCGGCTGCGTATTTTCGTCATCGCGTCCATATACCTATCTGCGGTGGTCTTATCTGTCGCTTCGACAAAGACCCTGACTATAGGCTCGGTATTGCTGGTCCGCAGGGAAATCCAGCCGTCTTCGAAATCGAGTCTGCAGCCGTCTGTCATATCGACTTTTGCCTCCGGGAAACGGTCTCTGGCGGTTTCAATCATCTTTTCGGCAACAGCACCGTCGGCAGCAAATTTTTCTTTTCTCATCACATACACCGGTATTTCGGAAACGAGCTGAGTTATCGTTTTACCCGTCTCGGCCATAAGTTCAAGCACAATGGCTATTGCGACAAGACTGTCTCTTGTAGTGCCTACTCGCAGGTCTATCACTCCCCCGTTTCCTTCGCCGCCGATTATACAGTTATTTTTGAGCATAGCATCAGCTACATTAGTCTCCCCTACCGCCGTGCGAATAACACTGCTGTCAGATGCACGAGCAATGTCGTCTATCATTCTCGAGGTTGCCAGATTAGTCGCAACATCACCTTTTTGTTTACTTAATACATATTTCGCCGCCAGGGCGAGCGTATATTCTTCCCCGATATATTTTCCATTTTCGTCAACAATGACCAACCTGTCGGCGTCGGGGTCCTGGGCAAAACCGATATCAACTTTCTTCGCCTTTACAATCTCACACAGAGAAGTCAAGTTCTCAGCAGTCGGTTCCGGTGTATGTTCGAATATACCGCTGGGCTCATCATTTATTGCTATAGTTTCACAGCCAAGCTCGGCGAGAAGCTTTTTTGTAATCGGCCCACCGGCGCCGTTGACGCTGTCCAGAACTACCCTGAATTTTTTTGATGCTATCAGCTCTTTGTCAACGATTCGCAGGACCTTATCTATATGTACATTGTACGCCAGTTTATTAAGCGCCACTGAGCCGCAGTCCTTCGACGGCAGTAAATCGAAATCTTCACTCGTGTAAATTTCTCGTATTTGAGCAGCCTGTTCACCGGGTGGAGTCATTCCATTATTCAGAAACAGCTTGATGCCATTGTACTGGATGGGATTATGCGAGGCTGTAATCATTACACCGCCGGCGCATTTAAGGTTCGTGGTCATAATAGATGCTGTAGGCGTCGTAACCAAACCGACGTCAATTATATCTATCCCGACCGAGTTCAGTCCCTTTATTACGGCAGAAGCGAGCATAGGGCCGCTTGTTCTGGAATCCCGGCCGAGACATACGGTTAGCCTATGGCCTTCTGCTGCGGCGCTGCGCTTTAGAAAGGTGCCGAAGGCGCTGCCGTAGGCGGAAGCGATTGGCGCGGTAAGGTTTTGACCGACGATGCCCCTCATTCCGCTAATGCTGATAATTAATTCGTCCGCCATGAGGCATCCTTCGCCCATCCTCACTTTGTAAGAGTGCTTTGGTTAATCCAGTTTACAAACATAAAGCTCATTTACAAAGTCAAGGCTGTTCAACTCTTCCGTCGTCTCAGGATAGGGTTCCTTATCAAGACTTACCGCCAAAACAGCTTTTTGTTCTTCGAGTTTTTGCCCGACACCCATCGTGCAGATATTGATTTGATGCTTACCGCAAACCGTTCCGACCGAACCTATAACGCCCGGCTTATCATCGTTGAAGATAATCAGCACTGAGCCGGCAGGTGTCATCTCGACATTGAATCCGTCGATTTCAATTATTCGTAACAGCTTTTCACCGAATACCGAGCCTGTCACGGTCCGTGTCACCTTATCTGTTTCCACACGGGCACTGAAGCTCGAGGCCACATCCTTTACTTCCGGATTTTTGCTTTCATCGATACTGATGCCCCGCTCTTTAGCAAGGACAGGCGTGTTTACCATATTCAAAGGAATATCAAAATGTTTCTGCAGCAAACCGACAACAAAATTGAGAGTTACACCTTCTACAGCAGCTTCGGCAACGGCACCGCGATATCGGACGCCCACCTTTTTAATTTTGCCTGGGGCAATAGTACTAAGCAATGCTCCGATTCTTCTGGCCAGTTCCGAGTATCGGCTGATAATCGGCGACATAGAAGCCGCGGCGGAGGGGGCATTAAGAGCGTTTCTAATCGGTCCGCCTTCAATTGCATCGAGCAGAATCCGGGCAGCCTCGACGGCAACTTCGATTTGGGCCTCTTCGGTACTTGCGCCGAGGTGCGGAGTAACAACACAGTTCTCGAATTTAGTAAAGCGTTTATCTTCCGGCGGTTCCTTTGGATAAACATCGAGTGCCGCTCCAGCGATACGTTTCTGCTCGAGGGCTTTGTAAACTGCGTCTTCGTTGATTATTCCGCCACGGGCGCAATTAACAAGACGGACGGTCGGTTTCATCATACTTATCTGTTCATCGTCTATCATGTTTAGCGTCTGCTCGTTCCTCGGGACATGCACAGTGATATAATCCGCTTCTTTGAATATACGATTCAAGTCGTCAGTGACCTCGATGCCGAGTTTCTCTGCGTCAGCCGGCGCGGCCAGCGGGTCATAGCCGAGAACCTTCATATCGAAACCTATAGCCATCTTCGCAACGGCCATACCGATACGGCCGAGCCCGATTACTCCGAGCATTTTGTGATTTAGCTGGTTGCCCATGTACTTTTTTCTGTCCCAGGCGCCGCCTTTGAGACTCACACAGGCCGGAACAACATTGCGGCTCATCGCCAGCATCAGGGCCAGGGTGTGCTCAGCGGCGCTTAGAGTATTACCGCCCGGCGTATTCATAACGAGAACACCACGTCGGGTGGCTTCGGGGACATCAATATTATCAACACCAACGCCGGCACGCGCGATACCTTTGAGCTTACCGGGATTGGAAAGCACTTTGGCAGTCACCTTGGTGCCGCTGCGTACAATAAGCCCGTCATACTCGCCGATTATAGCTGCAAGCTCATCTTCGCTTATACCCGTCTTGACGATGGCTTCGGCGCCTTCGGCGGCGTTGATTAAATCGATTCCTTCTTTTGCAAGTTTGTCAGTAATCAGAATTCTTATCATTTTTGTCCTCCGGTATATAGTTAATCCTGCCAGTCTATCCAGCCCGTACCGCTTTTGTCCTCGAATATCTTGAATTTCGGCACGGGGCAATCATACAAATATCTCGTTACACAATGCGCAAAGGCATTTACCAGTCTGTCGACAGCGTCATCGTAGCTGCCTTTCTCAATGTCAAAGGCGACGCGGACAGGTTTGCCGGATTCTGATTCGGGCCAAAGCTTTTGTCCTGTCGCTACGTCGAAAAGCGCCGCTTTACCCGCAAGCAGCCCCCTGTAATATTCGGTTTCCATCGTCTGAGTCATCGCAAATTCCTGCACCTGTGCAAACAGGACCAAATCGGCGCCAACGGCACTGCCCAACTCAACCGGCAAGAGCTGTGAAGAGCCCTGCATCGTCACCCTGTACGCCTGCACCTTTTCATTAGAGATTAAATCCTCAGACTTCAGGCCGAGGTCATCGGTAAGGTTTTTAGAAAACTCGGTAGTAAGCTGCGAAGTCAGACTCACAGGGGCATTGGCCCAGATTGGATTTTCGACCAAAACAGCAACTTTTTTTCCTTCGGCAAGAGTCAGATTATACTCGGCAGGAACCTTCTTTTCGTGCCGTGTCGGCGTGGTCAATATGGGCACTATACAGCCGCAAGTGAATAACAAAACTATAACAGTTATATATGTAACTGGTTTTCTCATTATAAAGTTCACTCCAGACAGCTTAACTTTTAACGACCCGATTACATACCTCGCTGGACGAGGGCACGTGACAGCGTAACAGCCCAGGCGCCGGCGAGTATTAAAATAACAACCAGGACTATTTGCCAGAGCTTAAAACGCCGGACAAGGTCTTTTAGAAACGGAAAATATACCCCAAAGACGGCGGTTATAAAAGCCAAAAATACCGTTATTACTACGGCAAGACAAAGCAGTGCCCCGGCCGGCTGGATGTAAAAGGCAGCGAGAACATCGCCGCTGAAAAAAGCGAGCGCCGCTGTTGTAAATCCGCAGGTAGGACACGGCAGGCCATACTTCATCTTCATCCCGCACGGAAGCATATATCTGGCGATATCGATGACGCCCCTGCCCGCCAGGGCTAAGAAAATACTAATTGCCAGGCTTATCAGCAGAATCCATGCTGCAATGACTCTGCCGTTTCGTGTGGCTTTTGCAAGAAATTTTTGCTCGTTTGGCTGTTGGTTTTCGGCCATAATTCAATTACAATAAGGCAACTACAACTTAGTGTCAAGGCAAGTAGAGAAAGGCATAATATGGCGTTAGAGCACGAAGAGTTAAGCAGATTACTCGAAACGGCAATTGTCGCGGCCCGGCTGGCGGGCCAAAAGGCGATGGAGGAAATAAATTATACTAAAAGCTCCATTAAGGGCGGTGAAGAGCTCGTTACGGAAACCGATTCGCGTTGTCAGAAGATAATAATTGACAGAATCAAGGAGACCTACCCGGACCATGGTTTTATCGGCGAGGAAGGCATTGGCGGCAAACTCTTCCGCCAGGAACCGCGAGGCGATGAGAAAATATGGTGGATAATTGACCCGATTGACGGCACAAACAACTTCGCGCACCAGATGCCGCTGTTCAGTGTGTCTCTGGCTGCGATGTACCAGAACGAGCCTGTTGTAGGCGTGATATTCGACCCTGCCACGGAACGTATGTACACGGCTTTTAAGGGCGGCGAGGCCCAGCTCAACAACAGGCGAATCACAATCAGCCAGGAGACGATGAACAGGTTTACCAGCGTCGCCCTGAACAGCAGCTTTGAGTCGCCCCTTCCCGAATGGGCTCAGCAAATCATATTCCGTACCAGGTTTCGCAACCTCGGAAGCCTGGCCCTCGAACTGGCGTATCTGTCGTGCGGCGGCCTTGTCGCCGTAGTCGCCGGCGCGATTAGACTCTGGGACATCGCGGCCGGGGTGTTGATTGTCGAAGCGGCCGGGGGAATCATTAGTGACTATAAGGGCAACAAATTATTCCCCGCGGACGTTGCGGCTTATGACGGTTCGAGGTATGAGATAGTCGCAGCTAATACAAAAGTGCACGCCGAGCTTTTAGAACTGCTGCAGAAATAGTATTTGTCATACCTGCGAAAGCAGGTATCCATTGGATAATCCAATTGAAGATTATGGATTCCCGCTTGCGCGGGAATGACAGTTATGAAAGCTTTTAGCTGTTTTTATCTCGGATAAGAAACGTCGTGCACAGCTAATATTTTTACCTTATCGCCGCTGTTATAAACGCTGCTTCTATCAAGCAAGGCCACCACCCTCTTTTGCGGCCCGTTCGTACCGAGGCGAACGAGAATATATGCTGTAAATATATCGCTTCGCACCGTTGCCAGATTGCTGATTCTCGCAAATATCATATCTCGTTCTTCGAAATCATCGATATCGGCTGCCAAATCACTGTTCCGAGTCAAATCGGGATAATTGGACAGTGCAAAGGCGTCGATGCCGTATTTCCATATACTCCTCGAGCTGAGGCCGTTGGCGACGAGGTTAAGCTCGCCGATAGAGGCAAATCCGGGTTCTTCGCGGAAATAATTACGCCATACCTGATAGCCCAACTGACGTCTTAATTCACCTTCCAGTCTGTCGGAACGGTCAATCGCACTATAGACGCCCCGCTTATCCCTGTAATCTACAATCTGTCCTGCTATATCGGCTGTCATCCAGGGAAGCTGCTGGATAGCAAAATACGGGGCGGTATTCACATTTATCCTGCCGGGCACCTTAAGCTCATTGTCATCTATATTATTACCACGGCCGTTACCATCACCATCATTATCGATACCATCTACTCGCGGGTCGAACACAGTGACATACTGGAACAGGTTCGTATAGAGCGGGTCGGCGAGATTCAGCCTGATGAAATCTTCGTCCTGCCTAATCCCGATTAGCCTTGCTATGGAAACAAAAAGCAGCTTCTCTGGGACGGTTCGTTCATATTCATCGAAACCCGCAAATCTGGTATTATCCGGATTGTTCACATCATACGGATTATTCGGGTCTATGGGACCGATGTCGAGCGAGTTCGGTTCGAACAATGGCGAAACCGCCTGATTGTCCGCGTCGCAGGGGTCGTCAAGCCGACTTTTTGGTCCGACAGTCCAGATACGTGCGATATCACCGATTGTCCGAAGGTCCAGGTCCGGCCTGTACCGGAGCGAAATATCTACTGCCGGGCCGGGGGTGAGCAAGTCGGTGGAGTCGATTCGACCGAGAGCCGGCGCGCCGCTGATATTTTCCATGCGGGGATATACAACTTCCCACCAGGCACCCCGCACGCGGGCCTCGTCTATATCAAAGTTTCTGCCGTAGAAACGTTCCGGGTTATTCGGGTCCCACCTGACCCAGTCCCTGTATATCAATTGTCTATCGACGAAGATGTAACGCGGCGAAGTACTACTACTGTCCGAACGGGCCTGGACAGTTCTTACTATCCTGATATTGCGCGAGTCGACAATATCAGGATTAACAACAGGGTCACCATTGGCATCATACGTGACAGCGTAACCGCTCGAAAGTACCAGCTCAGGAGATATTATAACGGCATTGGGCTCTACATTGGGGTCAACAAGAAAATAATCTGTGTTCTGGACTACCATATACTCGCCGGGCGACAGGACTATAGGTGGAAGAGGAATAAACCCGACAAATGTGTTCGGGTCGCAGGGGTCAAGGATACGGCCGAAATCGGTGACGGCAAGGCTAAAAGAAAAGTCTCGATTATCCACATTGAAGTTGAAAGGATTAAACAGTTCCACGCCGTAGTAGTTGGGGAACGTGCATGGGTCGCACGGGTCTATTCGTATGGCAACTTTCGTAATTACAGGGTAAGGCTCAAGGCCGTACACGAATCTTTCTTCGTCCCGTATTGCAACGTCATTAAAATCGTTACTATCATCGATATCAGACAGGCTCAGACTTGTCACGTCAACATCTATGTCGCGCAAATCGACCAGGTTGACAGCTAATTGTGCTAACTCACGTTTCATTCTCCTGCGGGTCCTATCCGGGAGGTTCGGGTCGAGGCACTTAACGGTCCTGATGTAGAAATCTCTTGCCGTCCCCCAGGAATACAGCTCATTATAATTTCTGGTGACCTGGTCGAGCTGCTGCCTGTTTCGGTTTGACGGATAATCACAGGGGTCGAAGTTCACGTTTATCATTCCTATATTGCCAAATCCGTTCGCATCAGCGGCATCGGCGGCGATAATCCGGTCAAGATTGTACGCCGAAAGCAGATGCCTGCGGTCATAGTTCGGGTCACTCGGTTTAGTGACTCGACTTTCCCAGGCATTAAGGTTCCATTGCTTATTTCTTGCATCGTAAGGCCGGTCCGCCACATAGGTGAAACTTTCACTTATCGTTTCCTCCCATGCGTTTTCAATTCTGTTTATCGACGGTGAACTGACCAGGAATCGGTAGCGCAGCTCCAGCTCATCGGATATGTCAAACAAGGTGTAATCGTCGCATGGGTCGGCCAACTTCCACGCAGCTCCTCTCTCATAATCCTCCAGTTGCGTATCGGCAGGATAAGACATATCGCTTCTTTTGAGAGTTATTCCGGCGATAGTATCGGGGTTGCGCGCGAGTGCACTTAGGTTTATCTGGTGAAGACGTGAACCATCGACCCTGAGTATCTTCGTGCTGTTCGAATCGAATTGATAGCCGGTGTTTACATTGAGCGTACCCGCATTATCGATGACTCTAATGGCCGCGTAGATATTCCGGCCTCTGCTGCCCATAACATCTTCGAGGTCAATCCACTTCGAATCGGCTATGCCGTCGCCGTCGGCATCAGCTAACAGCTCTTCAAGGTCTCCGTTGCTGTCGAGAGTTATATCAGAATATTCCTTTATAACTTTCCGTTGGCCCGGAGGGTCAACGTAAACTTTCTGTGTTACACCTGCCGCTATACCCCAATTCCTCCTGATATAACCGGTCAGGTCGGTAATTTGGCCCCACTTATATGTCGTGCCGTCCCTGTATGGCTCTATGCCGGCCAGCCAGGTATCTTCTTCGCCGGGATAATCGTAATATTCCTGCCCTGCGACGCCGGGCGTATCGAGGACGATGGTATTTGAAAGTTTTGAAACGATAGTATCGACCGCGAGATTCAGGTCCCGTTCATCCATCAGAGACGAGGTCGAAAGCGTCTCGACCCGCGAGGCCAGAAGAAACAAAACAGCGACTATTGCCAAAATGCTCGACAGGACAACCGTCAAAATCAGCGCCGAGCCTTTTGGCAGCCTTTTGTCTGTATGTTTTGCCCCGGTCATAATCTTAGCCTCCGTGTTAATCCTCGAGATAAACTATGTGAGTAAACGTCCTGCCCCCTTTGATGATTTCAGTGGAATCGTGCAGCGTAAAAGTAAATTTCAGCGCCACAGGGAAAACGTCTTTACCGAAACGATTTCCGACGCGGTACCGTATATCTTCAACTGGAAACCATTTACCATATTGCGACTCGTATGAGATATTAAAAAACACGCCGAATTTTTCGTCCCCCGGCATTCCATTCAGGTCAAACTGGGAATCATCGACATCACCGTCACCGTCCGGGTCGATATCCGGAAACCATCGAAGCTCATAATCAAACGATGATAAATTCCTGTCCCAGTAAGCCCATTGAACAGCGAAGCTGCTCACTCCCTGGCACAAGAGCTTATGAAAAGTATTCGGCAGGGTCGTATCAAACACCGGCCGCCGCTCATCATTAAGCGTTGAGTTAAAAAATGCCGTGTTAAAAACATACTCGAAATTATCACGGTCCAGTTTTTTCCATTCATTCAGCGACATTCTGTCGTGTTCAAAAACCTCGTTTTTATACCGGCCGAATGTAGTGTCATGAAATGATGTATTGAAGCTCTGTGCACGAGGCCACTCGTCCAAATCATTATTATCGGTGATAATGTGACATCTCCTTCCAAGCGTCTGCTTTTGCTCAGCAGGGAGCTTCCATGTATTTTTGCCGTTTGCATCTTCGGTATGTGCATAATGAATCCTGGCAAGATTGCCCCGGACCGGCTCCGTATTTATCTGGATTGGGTCGTCTATTTCGACAGGCTCACCGGTGCTCTTACTGTATAACTGCAAGGCGGAAAACTCGCCGTCGGCAAAGAACATTATCTGGTCGGCCCGCAAATCAGAATTGTCATTCGGGTCGGGTCGCAGAAACCAGATGACCATCGGTGCATCCTTTCGCAGGCCGCGTAAATCCGAATTGAGCTGCTCGGTTATCGCCCGGGCTTTTTGCATAATCTGGGCGTTGGCGGATGAGATGCGATGGGCGTCTATGCCAAACCGGAAGATTACGCTGCTGAACGCAATAATCATCCCCATCAGGCCTATAGCCACCATCAATTCAATCAATGTAAAGGCACGTCTGTTCATCTTATCAGCCACAGAGTTTTCTTTTTAATAAAGCCACAGAGAACACAGAGTTCACAGAGAATTAATTTATAAAAAAGCTTATCCATGTTTTTTTCATTATTTAAAACCTGATTACTTTCTGATAAACTGCGACACAGGGATTCCTGCCGCTGAAAATCAAGTTTGGACCAAAACGAATTCCCGGCGCAGCCGGCGGTGATACGACCCATACGAATGTCGGACTTGAAATCGATCTGCCGTGCCAGTCGTCCCAAATAAAATCCCTGTCAAGCAGAATTATTTCATCGTTCGGCGCGGTATAACGTTCCGCCACGCGGTATATACGTCCGGTTGAGTCATCAAGGATTAGGTCACCATCATTAATAAGATAATGCTCTTTGTTATTCTTTGCGTTGGTGTTTTTTATTCTAAGCTCATTATCATCCCTGCCGGTGATTTTTTCGATTTCGACCCTTACCGGTTTAGGTAACCGGCCGATTTGGCCCGTTATCCTTCCGTAGCCGCTGGCGCCGAATGCCAGCCGACGAAGGTCCGGCTGGTAGTACCTGACGCCCGGGGTCTGTCTCGAGCAGACGAACACCGTCACCTGCACATCCCGGCTGGAATCCGGTTTGTTCGGGTCGGTTAGAAATCTGTCCGTCCGACGCAACAGGGCGCTCCAGCAATACTTCTTGTCGTCAAAGTCGACGGTGTTGTCCGTCGGGTAGCTGTAGGTATTAACGTCCACGAAATAAAGGTTTGTCCGGTCCGTGAACCAGTCGTTAAAGTCTCTCTGTCTTTCAAATGAAAACCCGTTTAACTGACCATTCACATCCGGGATTCGGCTGGCATAAAGCCGGACCTTGCCGAAGGCCTCGTTGGCTGCTATAGCAGCCGTTGTCCTGTCTATGGAGACCTGTGCAAAGCGTATCCCGACCGGAAATATGCCGGCGACAAAAATCATCGCCACGGCCAGAATACCGATCGCGATTAAAACTTCAGCCAGGGAAAAACCGTCATGTTTTATTTTTGCAGACATAAGAAATCTTATCTGTTAATAAATGTCCCCGTATAAGGATTGATGTAGATCATCTGTTTGTCTTTGAGGTCTTCGAGATACCTGCTGTACCTTTTGTCCGAAGGCAGACTGCGCAGAATAGTTCGGTCATAGATAATAAAGCTCCTGCGGCTCTTCTCCTGCATTAAACTCAGACCATTGAAGGTATCATTATCCTGCCAAAACATCGCATACCCGTTTTCTACCTGACCCCACGTGTTAATGACATCGTCTTCACTTGTTTGTGAACTACCTGACGTTAAACCGTCCCGGTTCCTGGTCAATATGTCCCGGACAACGAGCTTTCCTGAGGGCGAGAAGACGATACTGAACGTTGTTGTATCCAGAAGCTCAACATCTTCATCAATTTCAGAATCGGTGTTTATTACATTAGTCTGGTTGATAACCAAATCCATTACACCTATATTTTCCGGCAGCTTGATAGGCTCTATGCCCTCGATGGCGGTGAAAGTGTCCTGGTCGTTGCTGGCAGTTTGTTTCGGTGGCTGATACCCTATAAAAATCATATATTGGGGCATCTTAAGGGGGCTTAACTCCGGCTGGATATTGCCCTGCGGGTCTTTATAACATGCGTGCTGGAACCGGATGCCGACGTACTTCTGCTCTCTTGATGCAATGGCTTTGGCTGAATTCAGCGCCGAACTTATCAGGGACTTGACGCCGGCCGGTGTCTCCATATTGTTGAACAGATATTTGGCGGCGGGTACAGCCAGGAATAGAAGGACGGCCACTATCGCTACAACCAGCGTCTCTTCGATAAGACTCAAGCCGGATTGTCTGTGGTTAAGTTTCATATTCAAAATCAGGGCGTATATACAGGCGTTTTAGTCTTTATTCTGTTTGTTATATCATCACTCGTATCGAATAGACTGTCGGGCCCCGCTGATGTAATCAGGGGAAAACTCCTGATTGTATCCAAAGCATGGCCGTAGTTTATGGGGGTATTGGCCAGCACCTCTGTTTCGTCGTAGTAATCATACCTCAGCGGCATACCCCACGGGTCGATTACGTATATCCATGGATAACTGCGATTATTAAGTGCATCAATAATAATTCTCAGGTAGTCTTCATCACCGTTGTGGTCACTTTTGAGAAGCTCAGCGTCGATAGCAGCAAGCGTTTCGCGGCACTGAGGGACCCTGCTGAGAAAGAAGTACATACAGGCGCTGCCGGATTCATTGGGTTCGTGTTTGTCGGGAGTAATATTTGCCGTTGCGGCCAGGTCAAGTAACTTTGTGATTTCATTCTCGACATCAATTTCCGTAAAATTATTGCAATCGGGCGGAAACGTAAGGCTCCTGTAAAAGTCTATTTCATTAGCAGTAGCTGTGCTGCGTATTTTGTATTCATACCCGTAATCACGGAACTGCCGCAAGGCCGTGTTAAGTATTTCGAGTGTCCCCTGGCAGAGATGTTCCTTACTCTGACTGTCGATTCTGGTCAGAGTTGTTATAACTATGCCGGCCAGCACCGCGACAATCGCCACGGCCACAAGTATTTCAACCAGTGTCATGCCAATTTGTAATCTGTGAGCTTTCATTTTGCCGCCGCACAATCTGCGGATATATGCTGCTATTCGAAATTGGTGATATCATCGACAGTACCGTATTCGCCGTCGGCCCCGGCGCTAATCAGCAGGTAGGAATCCGGCCGATACGGCCGTTTCATATTTACAGTAGTGACCTTGGGGTCGACTATCTTGTAGTCTTCATCATAAAAATACAATCCTCCCTGACCGGCAGTTCCGTCGTTTGTCACAAGGGTATGGGGCTCGCCGTTATCAATCCTGCCGAGCCTCAGGAGCCAGACATTGTCGTCACTGTTATAAATCCGGTCACGGACAGGCCCGGTATCGAATACCTTACTGTTGGTATCGGCCCGGTAATACAGAATCGGGGTTCCGGCCCTGGAACGAGTCGTCGTACCTGAAGGACTTGTAATCGTGACATCTTTTGTTACAAACTCGTCACACATCAGATATAAATCACCTCTAAGCTGCCCGGGATTATTTTGATACGCCACGTCCTGAAGCTTGAACGCATATTTGGTTCCGTTTTCCAGGTATATTGGCTTTCGCTGCGCCAGGTTATTCTTACCCGCCGTGGTGGTTGGGGCGAGATTAGCCGGGTACCATTCTTCAGTGTGGTCGTCGTTCCATCCGTCCCTGTTAAACGTTGACTTGCGGTGAAAACCGAGGAGGTCCTGCCCAAACATTGCCTCGGCCAGCCTTTGCGAGCCGCAGCAAATCTCGTTTCTCGAATCTCTCGAGAAGGACGGCGGATAATAGCCGAAGTCGTTCTTAAACGCTCCGATTGCCAGCGTAATGGTGTTAAACTGGGCCTTTTGCTGCATCTCTTTGACCATCATCCTGACCTTGGTTATCGCAGGAATAAGAATCCCCACCAACAGAGCGATTATGGTTATCACCGTCAGTATCTCAACTATCGTAAATGCTTTTCTTCGCGTTTCCATTTGACGTCCTTTTTTCGAGCCACAGAGAACACAGAGGTCACAGAGAATATTGTTTAATTTGTGAATATTCGTGTTCATTCGTGGTTATTTTATCCTGTTAATCCAGTTATCCAGTCTGAAAATCTGTGCTAATCTGTGGTTTCATAATAATCTTTTCTATTCCACGTAATAAAGCCAGTCTCGCTGGCCCCACTGTTCGGCAAGAACAGCAAAGTCCTCGAAATTTATCGTATCGTCGCCACTCAGCTCCAGCCCGGCACACGTACTGTCACTCAGCCAGTATTCACTGAACACCATCAAGTCCACCAAATCGACTTTTCCGGAGAGGTCGAAATCACTTTCCAGCAGCTCCATCTCGACATTACCGGCTTGTCCATTATTCTGCCAATATGTATTGTAAAGCCAGTCCTCGGCGAACAGCGCCAAATCCATCTTGTCCACAATCCCGTCTTCATTGAGGTCGTCCTTCGGACTTGCAGGCACATCCATCCAGGACAATCCCAGAACGGCCAAATCAGCTAAGGTCACGTAACAATCCTGATTTAAGTCACCGGCTAAATAACCAAAACCCCCGCAGTGAGCATCGAACTTGATGAAATCCCAGTAGCTGTTATACTCGATAAAGTCTTCCGTGCCATTGTTGACCCTGATTCCCACGGACAATGTGTGCTCCTGGCCGTCTTTGTAATCCTGGGGAATCGTACATACCTGTCCCTCATATAAACCTCTGATGTCGGTTCCGACGCTGCTGGTTTCCCAAACCACGTTGCCGTCGATAGCGATAACGGCGCTGCGCTTCTGAGGGTTCCAGGGGTCCCCGTAAGCAGTGGTTAGCTGCAGGTCGAAAATGAACTCGTTTGCATCGTCAAGATACACCTGCTGTGAAATAAGTCCCATATCGCCCTGGTCGAAATCACCGTAATCGGTACAGTAAACACGCAGGTAGTAATTACCTTCGGTTAATCCGCCGCTCCAAAGTGATGCGCCGAAATTATCTTCGGCAAGGTCTACATCACACCAGTATCGCGGTGCATCGTCGGCAGTTATATAATCGATGGAATATCCGTCGTACTCGAAACTTCCATTCATAATCAGACTCACCCGGCCTTTAGCCGTAAAACACAACGCAAAAGAACTCAAAATTAAAAACCAAAACAACCTTTTCATCAGTACTTCTCCCGAATCGGAATTTTTACGCCCATTACTATTCGAAGCTATAAATGTCGTCACCCGTACCGTATTCGCCGTCGAACCCGGCACTGAGCAGGATGTAGGAATCGGCCCTGTAAGGCCGTCCAAAATCTATAGGGACCTGGTTGTTGTTTATGCGGAAGTAAAACGTTTCTGTAACGCCCACACCGTTAGTAGCATTACCTTCGGGTTCGGTAGAATCCATCGGGTGTTTGAAAGTATTATCCGGATTCCACGGGGCGCCAAGCTGGACGAGCTCGTCGTTGTCTGTGTAATCGTAGATATTTGTAGTATCGTCTCTGGTAATCCCATTGTCAGAACCGTCATCGTATCGCCGGGGATTCGTCTTGCCGGAGGAGCGTGCTTTGTAGTATAAAATAGGCATTCCGGCCTTTGTACCAACACCCTGTATCCTGCGGGTATAGACATCACAGAGGACATTCTGATACCACTCGAACGGTTTATACCCTAAAGCCTCGTAAATCCCTAAATATTCGTCAACAGAGTCATTTCCCATCCTGTTTGCATTTGCGTATTCGACCGGCAGATACGGCCCCTCCCTCATTTTAAGATTCTGGTCATTATTAGGCCACAAACCAGCCCCTCCCGGAATCAGGTAAAGCTGGTGGTCATCATCGTCCTGAAGATCGGCCCTGAACAGCGACTTGCGATGAAATCCCAACTGGTCCTGCCCCACCATAGCTTCGGCCAGTTTCATTGCTCCGCAGTAAGGAACGGGCGAGCTTTCACTATCATCTGCGCCCGAATCAGGATACTCACCGTGCTCGGCTTCAAACATCTCCAGAGCAACATCAATACTGGCGAACTGCTTCTTCTGGACCACCTTCTTGGATATCCTCTTGACCTGATTGAGAGCAGGCACCAGCAGGCTGATGAGAATAATAATCACGCTCATCACCGTCAGAAGCTCGACGATGGTAAAAGCCCTGCGTTTTTTTAATTTGTTTTTCACTTGCATCAGTTATTCTCCTTTTAATCTAATTATTGCTTTTAACCGGCCGCACCGAGGCCGGAAATAACCTGAATCATCGGAAGGAATATCGCCAGAACGATTGTCATAACGACGGCCCCGAGGACGATAATCATAATCGGTTCGAGCAGGCTCATCAGCGACGCTACCAGCACGTCCACCTGCTCGTCATAATTATCCGCGACCTTGGTGAGCATTTTGTCCAAATCACCGGTTTCTTCACCGACTGCGACCATGTTCGAGACAATCAAATCGACCGTCTTGGACTGCCGCAGAGGACCTGCGAACGTATCGCCCTGCCGAATCGAGTTATGCACGTTACCCAGCATCCTCGCATAGACCTCATTGCCGGACGTTTCGCGAGTTACGTTCAGTGCATCAAGAATCGGCACACCGGCGCTTATCAGCGTACCCAGCGTCCGCGTCCAGCGGGTCACGGAAATCTTACCGCTCAAATTCCCTATGATGGGCATCTTAAGCTTTATCGAATCGAGCACCAGCCTGCCCGTCCTGAACCGCTTTGCTATCCTCATCAGGATAACAATCACGATAGGCACACAGATAAGAATCAGCCAGCCGAACCTATACGCTATCCAGGAGCTTATCGCCAGAACCGTCCTTGTAACCACATTAAGCTCCCCTCCGACCATCTCCGTCAATACGTCCATAAACCTGGGGACAACCCATTTCATCAGTGCAAGCAGAATAAGAAACGCGAACGTCAGAACTGTCAATGGATATATCATTGCGCTCTTAACTCGTGATTTGAGCTTCTGGGCCTTTTCCATAAAGTCTGCAATACGTGATAAAATCAAATCCAGAACACCACCGGCCTCACCTGCAGCTACCATATTTACAAACAGGTTGTCGAAAGTCCGCGGATACCTGCCCAGCGCCTCCGACAGGGTAGCCCCGCCCTCGATGTCATCGGCGACATAACCGATAACCCGCTTGAAAGTGCCGCTCTTTTGCTGCTCCTGCAAAATGCGCAGAGAACGAAGGATTGGCAGACCCGCATCCTGCAGAGTCGACAGTTGCCGTGCAAACTGTGTGACTAATTTCTTTTTTACCCTGCCGCCCGAACCGCGGCGTCGCTGCGGTCTGGCAGCGGCCCGTGTCGCTCTCCTCCTTGCCCCGGCCTGTTCAACCTTCGTCGGGAAATACCCCATATTGCGGATTTTGCTGACCGCTTCCTTCTGGCTCAGAGCTTCAACTTCATCCTTTACCCCAACACCCTGGGCATCGAGTGCTTCGTATTTGAACGTCGGCATTATGCACCTCCGTTTCTTCAAAAAGTCCTGTTTAGCTTATCTTTCAATCATTGTTTCTTTAATTATCTCGTCGATACTTGTGATACCGTCATATACAGCCGCCAGACCGGTGTCTCGCAGCAGTTTCATCCCGGCCTTGACCGCCGCTGAACGCAGCACATTCGTGGAAGCATGGTTCATAATCAGCTCACGAATTTCATCGTTAAAAGACATAATTTCAAACAGCGCGGTCCTGCCGCGAAAACCGGTTCCGTTACATCTGTTGCACCCCTTTCCATAGTAGAATTTCTTGCCCTGCACCTCTTCCGGTGAAATCTGAAGCTCCATAAGCTGGCCTTCGGTCGGCTCGAATTCACTCTTGCATTTGTCACATATCTTCCTGACAAGCCTCTGAGCAATTATTCCTTCTATGGTTGCCGTAAGTAAAAACGGCTCAACTCCCAAATCAAGCAGTCGTGCCACCGTACTCGGTGCATCATTGGTGTGAACTGTGGTAAATACGAGATGCCCCGTAAGTGATGCCTGTGCTGAAATCTGGGCAGTCTCAAGGTCACGAATTTCACCTACCATTACTATATCCGGGTCCTGACGCAGAATAGACCGCAGACACCGCCCGAAGGTCAATCCGATGTCGCTCTTCATCTGGACCTGAATGATACCGTCAATATCGTATTCAACAGGGTCCTCGGTCGTAATAACTTTTGTTTCTATATCGTTAAGCTCACTAAGTGCCGCATACAGCGTTGTTGTCTTGCCGCAGCCTGTCGGACCGGTCACAATTAAAATCCCGTTCGGTTTGGCAATTAGTTTTCTTAAAGTTATCAAATCATCAGGTCTGAAACCGAGCTTGTCGAGTTCAAGGCTTACCTGAGACCGGTCAAGCACACGAAGCACCACGCTTTCTCCGAACATCGTCGGCAACACGCTTACACGCAGGTCAACGGGGTTTCCACCTACCGTCAGTGAAATTCGACCATCCTGAGGCAGTCTTCGCTCGGCAATATCCAGCTCAGCCATAACTTTAACGCGCGAGCTAAGGGCCGCTGCGATATGCTTGGGGGGAGGAATCATCTCATAAAGAATACCGTCGATGCGGTATCTCATCTTGTATTCATTCTCAAACGGCTCAAAATGAATGTCGGACGCCTTGTCTCGTATTGCCTGGAGCAGCACAAGATTCAGCAGCTTCTTAACAGGATTTGCCTCCGATAGTTCTTTTAACTCATCAAGGTCGATACTCTGGTTTCTTCCTTCATATTCTGCTAAATGGCTGTCTTTCTGAATTTCCTCTATCAATTCGTTGAGTTGCTGCTGGTTCTCTTGTTCTGAATAGTATTTCTTTAATGCTTCTTCCAGCCAATCTGAATCGGTGAATTTTGCTTTTATTGTAATCCCCATAAGTCTGGCCAAATCGTCTGTACTGCTGAAATTATCTGCGTTATCAACCGCAATAGTTAGTTCCTTCTTATCTTCGTTGTACTCCACCGGTACAACTCTGTATGTATTGGCCATTTGTGTTGGTACTTGTGACAGTACATTTTCTGGTATATCAAAATCGGTAAAATCTTGATATTCCATACCCCTCTGTGCTGCCAAGGCTATGTTAAGCTGGTTTGGATCAACGAGTCCAAGTTCAAGAATAATTTTTCCTATCTTTTCTTTTCCATGCTTTTGTTTCTGGATTTTCAAACATTCATGTACCTTTTCACGAGTAAGCAGTCCCATTTTTATTAATATCCTGCCAAGGGTCCGGCTTTGAAGCTGTTCAATGGGAGGCATTTTTATTGTTCCTGCTTTCGCCATCTTTTTGGTCCCCAATTTTAAGGTCTTTTTATATTTCCTATTATATACTCTTAACCTGATATTTCAACGCTAATTATAAAATGGACACCCGGTCTACTCCACTATTGTACTGTCCAATAACATATATTTCCAATTCTTGTAAGTCTTTACATAACGATGTTTTACAAATTTATATTTAATATTCTGCCGCAATTCTATGGGTGTTAACCCGTAGATGAAGTTATCCGCCGAAGGCGGACGGGCGAAGCCCGAAACGGCTATGCTACGGGTGTAAACCCGTAGTTCTTTACTTTTGTTGGCTTACATCGGTCGTTAATTTCTAAAAAATTTTTAGAAAAAATTCTTGTTCCCATACAAATACTAACCGCGAAAAGACCGACAACACCCCATTTAAAATTTTGTTATGTACGAAGGATTGGCCCTACCTCATCTAATCCTTTCTTTCTCCCTTTACGAGACGAAATTGCCTTATTTTGTGCTTTATCTTGTAATATACCGGGTTGCCTTGCCTTATCAAGCATCTCCTGTAACGTAATTCGCTCTTCATCGTATAGTTGCCATAAATGCTCGTCCAAAAGCTGCATACCGAGCTTCTTTCCTGTCTGGATACTTGAGTCTATACGATATGTCTTGTTTTCCCGTATAAGGTTTGCAATAGCCGGTGTGACAACCATAAACTCGTAGGCTGCTATACGGCCACGTCCGTTAGACAGAGGGCAAAGTGCCTGGCTAAGCACAGCGATAAGGTTGCCGCTGAGCTGGGTACGAATCTGCTCCTGCTGATTCGGCGGGAATACATCTATTAAACGTGTCACTGTGCCGGCTGCGCTTGTGGTATGGACTGTACTGAATACGAGGTGGCCCGTTTCCGCTGCCCTTATAGCAGCTTCAATTGTCTCGAGGTCTCGAAGCTCACCTACGAGAATTACGTCCGGGTCCTGACGAAGCACACGCCTTAATGCCTCACCAAAGCTTGGAACGTCTGTACCAACCGCGCGCTGATTTATGATTGACTTTTTATGATTGTGATAATATTCAATAGGGTCTTCTATCGTAACGATGTGACGGTCGAAATTCTCATTGATGTAATTGACCATCGTAGCAAGGGTCGTAGTTTTGCCGCAGCCGGTAGGTCCGGTTACAAGGAACAAACCCCTGGGTCGCCGGCACAGGGCAGCACATATTTTCGGCAACCCTATCTCTTCAAATGTCATGATTCTCGAAGGTATAAGACGTAAGACCAATGTAACGTTCCCCTTTTGTTTGAATATAGCCACACGGAAGCGCCCCTGGTCACCGAAAGCAAAACCAAAGTCCGTACCGCCCTCTTCCTGAAGTTCCTGCTGGTTTCTTTCAGGCGTAATACTTTTCATCAAAGCTATCGTATCGTCGGGCTCAAGAACCTTAGTCTCCAATGACCTTAGAGTACCGTGAATTCGTAACACCGGCGATCTTCCCACGGTCAGGTGTATATCAGATGCATCCTGCGACACACAGGCGTGCAGGAGTCTGTCCATGTTAACTGTTGCCATCTAACTATCCTCAACAAAAACAACTATTATGAAACACCTTCAGTTTGAGCTATCCTGGCCAATTCTTCCGGCGTTGTAATTCCATTGTATATCTTGATTTTACCGTCATTAACCAGAGTCCGCATACCACTGGCAACGCCCACCCTGCGTAATTCTGTTATTGGGGCTTTGGAAAACGCAAGCTCTCTCAGCTCATTGTTCATTTCCACCATCTCGAAGATACCAATACGTCCCTTATATCCCGTTCCCTGGCACTTGCTGCAGCCGGCCCCCTTATACAGGGTGTGTTTTTTAAGGTCTTCCGGGGTTATATCAAGCAATTTAAGGTACTCCGGGTTTGGTTTTTCGTTTATAACCTTACAACCATCACAGATAACCCGCACAAGTCGCTGGGCCATAATTGCCTGAATCGAGCTGGCTACGAGGAACGGTTTGACGCCCATGTCGATAAGACGAGTTATTGCGCTTATTGCGTCGTTTGTGTGAAGTGTGCTGAACACCAAATGGCCTGTCAGGGCCGCCTGGATGGCAATATCCGCCACATCACCGTCACGAATCTCACCCACTAAAATAATATTCGGCGCCTGACGCAACATCGCCCGCAGAATCCTGCCGAATGTAAGTCCGATTTCTTCATGCACCTGGCATTGATTCATCCCTGTAAAGTTGTACTCGACAGGGTCTTCCGCTGTGATTATCTTTTTGTCCGGGCGATTCAGCTCCTGCAGCGCCGCGTAAAGAGTGGTTGTTTTACCGCTTCCGGTCGGTCCCGTTACAAGAAAGATTCCGTTAGGTCTTTTAATTATTTTATGGAACCGCTCGTAATCATCCGCCTCAAAGCCGAGCGATTTGATACCGATATTTACTGCGTCAGGCCGAAGAATACGAAGCACGATACTCGGCCCATGGTATCCCGGCAGAGACGAGACACGAAAGTCGATATCCTGCTCGTCAATTTCCCGCTTTATACGTCCATCCTGCGGCAGACGTTTTTCCGCGATATCCATACCGGAAAGAATCTTGAATCTTGTAACCAGCTGGGCCTGCATATTCTTGGGTATGTTGTCTTTTTCGAGACACACTCCGTCAACACGATATCTTACACGTACACGGTCAGCCATTGGTTCAATATGAATATCACTGGCCCGCATAAAATATGCATTATCTATGATAAGGTTAGCAAGCCTCACAATAGGCCCGTCATCGACACCGCCTGCCTGCTGGATTCTCAAAGCCTCAGCCTGCAACTCATGACCCGCTTCGGCTAATTCGGCTGCTGTTGCGTCGATACTGTGTTTAAGCTCGTCGGACTCCTGTCTTTCGGCCTGGTCGAACTGGTCCTGAATCATCCTGCGAATCTTGTCGGAATTACCAAGGCGGCAATCCAGCTCCCTGTTAAGGCGCAACCGCAGTGTATCCATCATATCCAAATCCATCGGGTCGCTGATAGCCAGTTTGATACGGCCGTTATCCACACCCAGAGGCAGGACATTGTATCGCCTCATCAGCTCTTCGCTAACAAGCTCGATGGCATTTGAAGGGAGTGTAACACTATCAATATCGACGTAGTGCATGCCGTGCTGTTTGGCGAGCGCCTTGATGAGCGTTTCTTCGCCAATCAGTTTTTTCTCTATCAGCAGCTCGCCGAGCCGTCGTCCTGTGCTTTTAGACTCCTTAATGGCTGCAAGCAAAGGCTCTTTCGGAACGACGCCTGCCCGGTACAGAATTTCTCCAAGGCGTCTGCTTTTTTTCGCCATTTCTGTGATGCCTTAACACTAAGCCCCACTGGCAATTATTATACCACAACTGCCTGTTTCAGTCAAACTGAGGCCTGCTTATATGTTTCGCCGCAATAAATCCAAAGCCGCATTTGCCGCTCTTTTTCGGACGCTGTCTCTGTCCGGTCCGAAAACACACCTTTCTACTAAATTTTGACCGGCCTTGGCCAGACTTATAAAAACAAGTCCAACGCTTTTATCGGCTGTTGCCCCTTCCGGTCCGGCAATGCCGGTAATACTGAGAGCATAATCAACCTGTGCCTTATTTCGCGCCCCGGCCGCCATAGCCGCGGCGACCTCTTCACTGACCGCACCTTTTTTTTCGATAAGTTCCGGGTCAATACCCAATTCTCTGACTTTTGCCTCATTACTGTATGTTACCCATCCGCAGAGAAAGTAATTGCTCGAACCGGGCATATCCGTCAGGAGCTTGCCGACAAGACCGCCTGTGCAGGACTCAGCCACCGCAAGTGTCTTGTTCATTTCGGTTAACCTGGTTCCAACCACCTGGGCCAGACTAATATCCTCCTTCGCAAAGACATTATCACCGAGAATTTCAGCTATTTGGCCCTGCTCATTCTGAACTACCAAATCAGCTTGTATTCTATCTTTAGTTCTTGCGATTATATGCACTGTTATTACGCCGTCTTGAACTGTAGTATTCACGAGTGGATTGCGCCCTCGTTTCATACGTTCACCGAGCAACTCGGCTATATTCGATTCACCCATACCGAAGCACTTTAATTTGCGAACCGCTACGACCTCTCGTCCATCCATCTCCAGAAGTTTCGGCAGAACGGATTGCTCGAACATCTGTTTCATCTCCACCGGAACACCCGGCAGGACAAAGATGGCTTTCTCGACGTCTGTGACCATTATACCCGGCGCTGTTCCAATTTCATTTTTCAATGCCTGAGCCCCTTCTGGCAAATACGCCTGCAACTCATTGCGCTTCGGCATAATTTTATTTCGCCGGGCGAAGAATTGTTCAATTTGTTTAACGAGTTCTTCGTTTAGCTTTAACTCTTTATCAGTAAATTTGCTTATCGCCTGGCGGGTAATGTCATCATCGGTCGGCCCGATACCGCCCGTAGTCAGTACTATATCCGCCTGCTCACATGCCTGGCTGAGCGCTTTTACGATAGCCTCGCAGTCATCACGAGCAGTAAAGCCTGCCACGGTTGGTATACCGATAGAAAGAAGTTTTTCACTAAGATATGCAGAGTTCGTATCGACCGATGAGCCGCTCAACAGTTCATTGCCGATACTTACGATGCTTGCTTTCACAATTCAATCACCGCCTTTATCACCCCGTCACGGTACCCTTCGACCATATCGAAAGCTTCAACCGCCTGTTCCATCGCAAACTTATGCGTCAGCATAAAATCTACCTGAGCCTTACTCGATGTTATAAGCTCTATCGCTTTTTCGTCACATTGATTTTGCCGGCGGATGTTCAGGATTGTAAGCTCCTTTCGACGAATAGTGTCAGCCCTGAACGAGACCCGTTCGAATCGTGGTATTCCCACGATTGCCAGAGTTCCGCCCGGCCGCAGCACTTCAATCGCCTCATCCAGCGTGCTCTGCTGCCCTGCACATTCCAGCGCAACGTCCACTCCCAGAGGCTCCTGTGAACAGATACCTTCTGCAACGCTTTGCTTATCTGGATTGCCGACCCAGCAGGCCCCGTGCTCAAGGGCCGCTTTACATCTCGCTTCGACCCGTTCTGTCACATATATTCTTTGAACGCCTGCCGCTTTTGCGGCAACCATACAGCTAAGCCCTATCGGCCCGGCGCCGAAAATCGCTGCGCTGCTACTTTCTTTTATACCCGCTTGCTGAACTGCATAGACTCCGATTGTAAATGGCTCACACATCGCCGCCGTCTCCAGAGTCATTCTGCCCGTGACATTAAACAGGTTCCTCTCGGGCATCACGATATATTCGCACAAACAGCCGGGGCCTTCGCCGGGTGTACCTAAAAACCGGAGGTTGCGGCAGGTATTTTCCCGTCCCATCCTGCACTGGTCACACCGGCCGCAGCTCTGCGCCGGATTAACCGTTACTTCATCGCCGACTTTGACTCTGTTGACGACTTTGCCGACTTGCTCAACAACACCGCTGCACTCATGCCCGACGCGATACGGATATTCGACTTTATTGGAGCCTATTTGCCCCTCGATATAATAATGCACATCACTGCCGCATACTCCGACGACCTTGACCTTCACTAAGACGTCTGTATCGCGTTCAATTCGCGGCCTGGGCAGTTCCGCTATCTCCATCTGCTTGATACCCGTCAGTTGTACTGCCTTCACCGCGTCACTACCCTAAACATTGAACCTGAACAATATCACATCACCATCCTGCACAATGTATTCTTTGCCCTCCAGCCGGACTTTACCTGCCGCTTTAGCCGCCTTTTCGCTGCCAAGCTCTTTAAGGTCGGTCAAGCTCACTGTCTCAGCCCGTATAAAACCTCGCTGAATATCGCTGTGGATTTTGCCCGCGGCCTCCAGCGCGGTCGTACCCTTCTTTATCGGCCAGGCCCGCGCCTCATTCGGCGCAGCCGTCAAAAAGCTAATCAGCCCGAGCGCCTCGTAACAGCTTCTAACAAACTTGCTGACCGCTGATTCGCTAATCGCCATATCCTTCATAAATTCAGCTCTGCTGTTCTGGTCGAGCTGTGACAGCTCAAAGGCGAGTTTCGCACAGACCTGAACTGTTGGTGTATGCTCATCAGCCGCATCGCCCAGGTCGATTTTCTCCTGCAATTGGTTTTCGCTGACATTAACTGCCGCAACCATCGGCTTGAGCGTAAAAAAACCGAGGCTTTTGACCATTTCCATTTCTTCATCAGTTTCAATTGCGGTGCTGATGGGTTTTTCTTCTTCGATTGTCGCCTGAAGTTTCTGATGAAGGGCAAGCTCGGCCTTATCGTGCTGCTGTGTTTTACCGGGTTTTTTCATTTGTTTTTCGAGGTTCTCGATGCGTTTGGCGACCAGCTCCAAATCGGCCAGAAGCAGTTCTGTTTTTAGTTCGGCAAGTTCTGCTGCCGGGTCGGCCTTGCCTCCCACCGAATCATCTTCAAAGGCCCTGACAACCAGCACGAGCAGCTCAACTGTTCGGATTTGCTGGAGGTATCTTCTTGACGCGGCCCTGCCGTGCTCATCGGCAAAACTAAAACCCGGCACATCCAGACAGTCTATTGTCGCGCGCGTAACCTTTTTTGACTTGTGAAGCTCCGCAAGCCAGTCAACCCTCTCATCCGGAACTGAGACAATCGCCTCTTCAATCGCAGTCGAGCCGGGCTGCGGCATATGCTTGCCGCTTATCGCCGAGACCAGCGTACTCTTGCCCGACCGCAACAATCCAATTACCGCCGCCTGCATCTATACCGCTCCCTGGCCGTATGCGCTATTACCACGGCTGTCATAAACGACAATCGCTGGAAAATCGACCATTCGAAGCCTGCGAATCGCCTCGGCCCCCAAATCTTCGTAGGCGATTACCTCGGCCTCTGAAATTTTTTTACTCAGCAGCGCCCCAGCCCCGCCAATAGCCGCCAGATGGACTGCTCCGTATTTAGCAAGGGCTTCGCGGACCGGTTTATCTCTGTAGCCCTTGCCAATCATCGCCCGCAGGCCGTGCTCTATCAGAACCGGGCTGAACTTGTCCATTCGCGATGCGGTCGTCGGCCCCGCCGAGCCGATTACCCTGCCGGGCCTTGCCGGCGTCGGGCCAAGAAAGTAGATGACTGCACCGGCTAATTCTAACGGCAGCCGCTCACCTTTATGTATTGATTCGAACAGACGTTTATGCGCCATATCACGCGCGCCGTAAACAACGCCCGAAATCAATACCTCCTGCCCTGCTTCGAGCGCACGGACGTCCTGCTCACTCAAAGGCGTTTGTAATCTTACCGGCTTCGAATCATTCATATCGAGGTCATCCTTTAGAGCTTCTCAGCACATAATATATTGCCGTATCGCACTGTTTGAAAGCATAAAAAAAGCTGTGGCATCAACCACAGCTTTGGGAAAACCAATTTGTCTTATACCCGCATCGACAGACCGGCTCAGACCTGAATCTCGTCAATCGTTACCTGCAGATACTTTTGTCTGTGGCCGATGCGCTTCTTACTGGCCTTTCGCCTGCGAAAATGCATCGGGTACAGCTTAGGCCCTTTTACGACTCCATCGGCTGCCGTCGCATTGAATGAAGCAACAACTTTCGCGCCGTCAACATAAGGCGTACCAATCTTAATCTTCTCACCGTCACTGACGAACAGCACTTTATCAAGCTCTATGGTCTGGGCATCCGGCGCCACCTCAGTAAGCTCAATGTCTATACAATCACCCTGAGCAACCTTGTATTGCTTACCGCCCTGTTCGATAACAGCGTACATCATACATCTCCTTTGATAAAACCGCCGACTAATTGAGCGACGTAGTATATGCTCCTGCCTGGATGTTGTAAAGCAAAATTGGCACAATTTTCTGTATTTGGAGTCTCTGCCGCGTTAAAATCATCCCTTCATTGACAGGAGCAGCTATGCAGATAGCTATGATTGACGACAGAATCGTGCCCTATGATAAGCTCGAGCCTGTGTACCTCGACCGCGCTTTTTATTTCGGCGACGGAATCTATGAGGTTCTGCGAAGCTACAACGGCAGGATATTCGCACTCGATGACCATCTCAGTCGCTTTTCCAACAGCCTGACTGCTATTGATATCGTAACCGTTAATATAAACGACGTCCGTGCCCGCGTGCTCAAGGCCTTTGAAAAGGCGAATATCACCAACGCCAGAATATATTTTCATATTACACGCGGCTCTGCCCCCAGAACTCACAACTGGACCGACAATATCAAACCCAACTTCTTCCTGACGGTTACGGCACTGCCCGACGATAGCAAGGTCAAGGCAGATGGCATTGCCGTCTCGACATTTCCCGATTGGCGATGGAAACGGTGTGATATCAAATCACTAAATCTGCTTGCTAATGTACTTGCTCGGCAGGACGCGATAAAGAAAGGCTGCGAAGAAGCGATTCTCGTCGATGAAAAAGGATTTATTACAGAGGGTGCCGGATCGAGTTTTTTTGCTGTCCTGAACGGGACGCTTCAAACCGCTCCGCTCATCTGCAACATATTACCGTCAATTACAAGAAACTATGTTCTGCAGGCAGCGAAATCAATTAACCTTCCAACTCTCGAAAAATCCATAACTGCCGACCAGGCCGACAAAGCCGATGAGCTGTTCATTGCAGTAACTACAAAAGACATTGTGCCTGTGGTCAAATTCGACGAGACCATCATCACGGACGGCAAGCCCGGCCCATATACCAAGGCACTCATCGAGCAGTTTAAAAAATATACATAAGAAACAGCCGAACCGACTGTCGGCTGGCGAAAAGATGCGTGTTATTTTAAGACCCCTGAGATGACTTTCTATATGCTTAAGACACAGTAGCTGCAGCAGTACTACTCTCTCTACTGTGCTCGATGCGTTTGCATATTACAAACCAGTAATCAGTCAGATCGTTCATTGCTTCTTTAAATCTTTCCAGATTAGCCGGCTTTTGAATATAACCCGCCGCCTGCAACTGGAAGCTCTCCAGCACGTCCCTGTCCGAATCGGAGGTAGTCAATATTACCACCGGTATCGTATCTAAAACAGCATCTTCCCTGAGCTTTGTGAGCAGACTTTTGCCGCCCATACCGGGCATATTCAAATCGAGCAGAATAAGGTCCGGCATCGGGCAATCCGGCTCGTCCTGTTGACTTCGTTCAAGATATTCCAGGGCCTCTTCGGCCGAGTTTGTTATTTTAACCTCGTTGCCGACTTTATCTCCGCATAGAGCCTGCTTAGCCAGCTTCTGGTCTCCTATATCGTCTTCTACCAGAAGAATCACTGCCGCCTTGTATTTATCCATCTTGCATCCCCTTTATGTCGCACCTGTATTGCACTTACTCTGCTGAACTGTCATTCGCATTCCGCCATTCTTACTTCCTTCTTAATAAGCGTTGATGTCGCAAACCAGTAATGAACCAGCTTCTGAACAACTCGTCGAAGCTCTTCCGGACTAGGGCACTTCTGTATATATCCCGCCGCCTTCATCCTGTAGCTGTCCTGTATATCACTGGTTGAATCAGAGGTGGATACAATAACCACCGGTATGTCAGAAAATCTTGTGTCTTGTTTTGTACGTCTGAGAAATTCCTTACCTCCGATACCGGGCATATTCAAATCAAGCAGAATAAGGTCCGGCCGATGAACTTCGCTATCCCGTTCCATGCTGCGCTCGAGGTAATTCAGTGCTTCTTCTCCTGTACCGACTATCTCAAGGTGACTTCGCAGTTCCTGTTGTGACAACGCGTAGCGCATCAGCTTCTGGTCACCCGGGTCGTCCTCGACCAGCAAAACTACTGACAACTTTTCCGCATCCATTTTTATATCCCCAAATCCAAATATATGTCGCACAAGTTCATTCGAGTCAATCGGTGACTCCCGCTCTAATTGGCCCTGGTGTTTATAAACCATAATCGGCAAGTTATTGTCTCTGCTGAATTAAGGATTTCCCCTTATTTAACGACGGATTTTCATGTAGTGCCGATTGGTCCGTTGTTCGGGTCACGAAATGGCTGACAGGTCTGAAAAGGCGTCCTATAAATATTCGGGCAAACTGTCTTTGTGCGCTTATTTATATATCTTTGAGCAGCTTATATTCCACACTGTCAACAAGTGCCTGCCAGCTCGCCTCGATAATATTCTCAGAAACACCGACCGTTCCCCATGTTGACTCCCGGTCGCTGGATTCGATTATTACTCGGACCTTTGCCGCTGTTCCGGCCCTGGCATTTACAACCCTCACCTTGTAATCGATAAGCCGAATATTCTTTATAGCCGGATAAAAGTTCCTCAGCGATTTTCGCAGCGCTGCATCCAGCGCGTTGACCGGACCGTCTCCCTCGGCAACTACATGTTCCACTACACCGTTAACCTTCAGCTTCACGGTAGCCTCTGTCACCAGTTGCCCGTTTGAATCCTGCTCCACCGTAACATGATACTTCTCCAGCTCGAAAGCCGGTTTATATGTCCCCATCACCTTTTTGACAAGAAGGTCAAAACTGGCATCAGCCGCCTCAAACTGATACCCTTCGTTCTCAAGGTTCTGGACCTTCTCGAGAATCTTACGGGCAAGTTTTTTATCCTCCGCTATCTTGGTTTTCTCGAGTTTGGCAAGGACATTGCTTCTTCCGCTCAGCTCGGAAACCAGAAATCGACGCTCGTTACCGATTAGTTCGGGATTTATGTGTTCGTACGTCTGCTTGTTCTTGCGTAGTGCATCCACATGCAGCCCCGCTTTATGGGCGAAAGCGCTTTCTCCAACATAAGGCATATTCATAACCGGCGACAGATTGCATATCTCGAAAATGAATCTTGATGCCTCTGTCAGTGTTCTTATTTTTTCGTTGCTCAGCACATCAAGCCCCATTTTGAATGCAAGATTTGGTATCACGGCACATAGATTGGCATTACCGCATCGTTCACCAAGCCCGTTTAGCGTGCCCTGCACATGCACGGCACCTGCTTGTACCGCAGCCAGTGTATTAGCTGTTGCACAATCCGAATCGTTGTGGGCGTGGACGCCCACTCTGACGCCGCTGAATTGTTCACAGACCGTCTTTGTTATCCGGTGCACATCTACGGGCATCGTGCCGCCGTTCGTATCACACAGCACCAGTACGTCCGCGCCAGCCTCGACCACAGCAGATAAAACCCGCATCGCATACTCAGCGTTATTTCTGTACGCATCATAGAAATGCTCAGCGTCAAAGATTACTTCAAGTCCTTTTTTCTTTACATACCCGACGGAATCCGAGCATATATTAAGATTTTCATCGAGGGTACATCTCAGGACATTTTTGACGTGGAAGTCCCAGGTCTTGCCCACAAGGGTCGCAACCTGAGTCCGGGCCGAGAGGACCGCCTGTATCAGCGCATCGTCTTCGACCTTCGTATTCGCCTTGCGTGTGCTTCCGAAAGCGACCAGCCTTGCGCTCCTGAATGTTTCTTTCCCGGCCTCTTTGAAAAACTCCATCTCTTTCGGATTCGAACCGGCATATCCGCCTTCGATATAATCAAGGCCCAAATCATCCAGACAACGGACGATTGCAAGCTTGTCCGCCAATGAGAAGCTTACTCCTTCGGTCTGCATCCCGTCACGCAACGTCGTGTCATATAGTTCGATTTTCGTCATCTTCAGATTACCTGTCTTAGAGACTAAAAATGCATTAAGCCTTTATTGTATCGTCCTTTTAGCGCACTGTAAATATCAAAGGATGAGGGATTTTGAGCCAATTAAAGGCCTCCGGCACACAACAATGAACTCGAGAGGGAGGCCTAAAAAATGTACTGGACACCTTTAACTTCCCCCTTTTAATTCCCCAAACATCCGGGGTATTAACACATTTTTCTTATTTAATCTCTATTCAATTGTAAAAGTTTTTTCCAGACGGATATCTTTAGATGAACTGCCGACTTGAATTTCATACTGTCCCGGTTCTGTTTTAAAATCGTTGGTTTCGGTATCATAAAACGATAATTCAGATGCCGGTATTCTGAATGTGAGTGTCTTATTCTCTCCGGGAGCAAGTGTTATCCTTTGAAACCGTTTTAATTGATTGACAGGTACTCTTACAGATGCATCAACATCATGGACATAAACCTGAGCAACTTCATCACCTTTAATTTTGCCGGCGTTTTGTATTGCAAACTGGATTTCAATCTCACCGCCTTTTTGAATTTTGTCAGAGTCAAATTTTAGATTACTATAATTAAATTGAGTGTATGACAGCCCGTGTCCGAACGGATATAAAACAGGCTGCTCAAAATACATATAAGTCCGGGGGTTATTAATGAGGTCATAATCAGACATAGGCCGAAGCTGTTGTGTTGATGCATAGAATGTTTCAGGAAGTTTGCCGCCGGGATTAACATCGCCGAATAAAACATCAGCGATAGCCTTTCCGCCATATTCTCCTGCATACCATGCTTCAACTATCGCCTCAGCTTTGTTTTCAGTTCCGGCAAGCGCTATAGGCCCCCCGTTTACAAGTACAATTACAATATTAGGATTAACGGATGCGACTTCAGCAATTAAATCTCTTTGAACCTGCGGTAACTCAATTACAGTACGGTCCAGCTCTTCCCGAGAAAGACCGGGACTAATACCAAGAACAAGAATAACGACATCATTTCCGGCAGCAACTTTTTTAGCTTCACTAAAATCTTTTTGGCCAAGGTCCCATGTTAACCTTGCACATGCACCAAGACGGTTTTCAAAATATTCGAATACTACTTCATATTCTTTACCTGGTTTTAGTTCGACTTCAGCACTAATAGGTTTTTCACCATGTTCAGTCCAGTCATCAATCAATAACTTTCCATCTAAATACAGGCGTGAACCATCATCGCAGCTGGTACCAATATGATGGATATTTTCAGGCGGAATTATTTTCCCTCTCCACCGAATGGAAAATTGATCTTCCCCAATACCGGGAGCAGGGGAATTAGCACCGAAACTAAAATCCACCATTGAATCTATTCTGGTTAGAACAGGTTCCCCGGACAAATTCATATTATCAAAATATTCACCCTTCATTCCGGTTTTATCAGTTCCTTCAACTTTAGCGAAATATTGCGGTTCAATGGGTCTTAACAATCCCCCGCCGATAGTGCATCCCAGTGCATATTCTGCTTTAATCCCAAGAAAAGCACCCTTTTCTTTTATTCCTTCAAGAGGACTAATCAGAACATTAGGAAAGCCGCTGTAAATGCCTAATTGAGCTTCACGAGCATTCGGACCGATAACTGCAATTGATTTTGTTTTGTCCTTTCTTAAAGGCAATATCCCATTATTTTTAAGCAGTACGATTGATTTCTGCGCAGCTTCAAGCGCCAGCTCACGATGCTCTTTACAATCAAGTTTTTCTTTCGGAATAGAACTATAAGGTACCATTTCAGGCGGGTCGAATTCTCCTAATCTGAAACGCGCAGAAAGAATCCTTTCTAAAGCACGGTCGAGGTCTTTTACTTCCAATAATCCTTTATCGAGAGCTTCCTGGAGGTATTGACGGTACATAACTCCGCAGTTCAGGTCGCAGCCGGCAAGGATACCCCCGGCTACAGCTTCGGCTTCGGTTTTGAAGAAATGATGTCCGGATACCATGTCAGCAATACCACCGCAATCGGATACCACATAACCTTCAAAACCCCAGTTGCTTCTTAACAGGTCGGTTAATAAAAACGTATTTGCATTACATGGAATATGATTTAATTCATTATATGCACCCATAATTGAATAAGCTTTACCTTCGACAATAGCCTGGCGAAATGCAGGTAAATAATATTCAAACATGCTGCGCATATCAACATCGGAAGAACCTGTATGGCGGCGTTCTTCCTCATTATTTGCTACAAAGTGTTTGGGAGTAGAAACAGTTTTTAAATAATATGGGTCATTACCCTGCATACCTTTAACGAATGCAACGCCCATGCGCGAAAGCAAATAAGGGTCTTCGCTGTAGGATTCTTCGTTACGTCCCCAGCGCGGATCACGCGCAATATTAATAGTAGGACTCCAATAAGTTAGTCCATTTCCCCTAATAATATTTAAAGCACGTGCTTCATCAGATATTGCTGTAGCTACACGATATACAAGATCAGGGTCCCATGTAGAACCCATCGCAACAGCTTGCGGGAAGGAAGTTGCTCCACTTGCAAGTAATCCGTGTAGAGCTTCATTCCAATAGTTGTATTCAGGAATTCCTAAGCGAGGAATCGAATCTGCTTCGTTAGTTAATTGTGTAATCTTTTCATCAACTGTCATTAAACTTATAAGGTCAGAAAGTCTCTCTTTATAAGAATTTTGTTTAAAGATATTTACAATTGTGGAACTGCTTACTGAGTCTTTACCGGTTCCTTGCCGCAAGAGAATTAATAAATAATAACCGGGACGGGGGAACGTAACTTCAGTAACAGGATTAGAAACATTTTTAAAAATGACTTTGGAATTCTGAGGGCATGTCCATTCTGTTTTTACTTTATCTGAAGATACACTTCCTTTGAGTTGTGCGCAGTGTGTCTTTTCCCAGTTTATAATTTGATTACTGCCGGCATTGATTGTAATAGCTTGAGAAAAAGATAAAGTAGAATTTACAAAAAAGAGAACTACTATTCCAAATATTGATTTGATTATTTTTTGTTCCATTTTATCCTCCACAAAAAGTGATTAATAATCAGTGTAATTCTTTCATATTTCTTGTTGCAATCTTAAGAAGATATATTTTTTCGTAGAATCAAAGGTGTCCGACACTTTTTTTCCGGGCCGATTCTGAACCTACCATTTGCTATAAGGATTCTGCACTAGGCTCGAGTTGAAATACTGTGGCTCGCCTGAAACCTCTTTGCCCACCCACTCGGGCGCTGTTATTTGTTGATTCTCTTCGTTCAGACGAACCTCAGCCACTACAAGTCCTTCATTCGGTCCATGAAACTCATCGACATCCCATTCCATTCCGTCGCATTCAATCTTATAACGGTCTTTGACAATTATCGGCTTTTTACAAAGCTCCGCTAATATGTGTTCCGCTTCGGCCACCGGTATTTCATATTCGTACTCAGTCCGTGTAAAGCCGTTGGTCTTGCCTTTTACAGCCAAAAGTGCTTTTTCACCCTTGATGCGGACACGCACTATCCGGTCCTCTGCTGTTGACAGATACCCCTGTCGATAGGGTATCGGCTCGGCCAGTTGCCGATAACGCTTATCACTGACCAGAAATTTTCGCTCTATTTCTCTTGCCATACAGCCCTTTCGAGCCCTTTGCACATCGCCCTGATGGCGCATATAGCTAATAGTGAACTATAAATCGCCGTCTCAGACAAGACCAAAAATTTGTGAATTTACTCAGGGAGCTATTGCTTTTTACCCGATTACCGCTATAGTAGGCGTTTTTTATGCCAAGGGGTAATCGGGCCGCTATGCGATTAACGCAAATACTTCAGCCTGAATGTTTGAAAGTTACGCTGGCCGGCAGCGACAAAGAATCGGCTATAACCGAACTGGTCGATTTACTTGATGCCGCCGGTGTCCTGCAGGACCGCGATACCGTCCTCAACGCCGTATTGACCCGTGAGAAAACACGCAGCACCGGAATCGGTTCCGGTATTGCCATCCCTCACGGCAAATGTGGCGCTGTCAAAGAGCTTGTTATGGCTATCGGTATTGCAAAAGAGCCTATCGATTTCCAGAGTGTTGACAGCCATCCGGTAAAAATAATTTTGCTGCTGGTATCACCCGCCGACCAGACCGGACCACACATCCAGGCACTGGCGCGAATCAGCAGGGTAATGCTCGACGACAATTTTAAGACGAAACTGGAAAATGCACAATCGGTTAAAGAAGCCGAGCAACTATTGAAAGAAAAAGAAGCCGAGCAATAAAAAAAACCTCCTGCATATACCCGGCTTTATTTCTTCACTTCACCTTCCCAAAGTATCAAACCCGGCTCCCAGGGACTTGCCAAATCGCTGTTATGTGGAACTACCCGGACCGACATACCCATATTTCCGCTGCGGTTACAGAGCATATCCGTCCTGAACCACCGGGCGCCTCCCTGGCTCTGGTCGGATTCACATTGCATTGCTACCGGAACCCCGTCGGATATATTGCCCCATGTATCGACTACCCCGTTGTAAAGCTCAACCGACACATCCTGCGCCGTCAGCTTGCCCAAATCCACCAGAGCCCGCACCTCGAGTTTTGAACCGACCTTAAGATATGGGTCATTTTCGTTAAGCTGTCCGTTTCCATTACCGCCGGCAATCTGAACCCGGACGTCTTTTATAGTTATACTCGGCCATTCTTTCTTAAATTCAGCATTCCACCTCGAAAGCGACCTGGCACGGGTCATTCCATCGGCGTTAAGCTCCTGCCATTTACGAGCCGCAGGGACATAGAACTTGCGCATATAATCAGCAAACATCCGGTATGTGCTGAATCGTGGTGTGATGTATTTGATGGAATTTTTCATTCTCTGTATCCACCCTCTTGGCAGACCGTCGGCAGAGCGCTTATAGAACAGCGGGACAATCTCATTCTCGAGCATCTTGTAAATAGCTTCCGACTCGACCATGTCCTGATACATTGTGTCTTCGTAAGTTTCACCCGCACCAATCATCCACCCGCCGTCAGGCCTGTATCCTTCACACCACCAGCCGTCACAGGTGCTCATATTAAGTGCGCCGTTTATTGCCGCCTTCATCCCGCTCGTGCCGCTTGCCTCCATCGGCCTTCGCGGATTGTTCAGCCAGATATCGACTCCACGAACCATGTATCTGGCGAGGTTCATCTCATAATCCTCGAGAAAGACCATTCGCCGCCTGACATTATACTGACCGGCGAAATGGATTATCTGCCGGATTATCTCCTTGCCTTCCGTATCCCGCGGGTGGGCTTTACCGGCAAATACAATCTGGACCGGCCTGTCCGGATTCGTCAGTATTTTAATCAACCTCTTCGGGTCACGAAGCAGCAGGTTACCGCGCTTGTAAGTGGCAAACCTTCGGGCAAAACCTATCGTCAATGCCTCCGGGTCGAGCACCTCATCGGCCCAGTCGAGTTCTGCGTGGAAGGTCCCTCGCCGCTGCAACTGTGCCTTCAGCCGCCTTCTGGCAAATGCTATCAGGCTGGTCTTACTCCGCTGATGAGGCCGCCATAGCTCCTCATCCGGTATCGAATCAACATTACCCCATATCGGGCTGTCTATTGATTCCTCACACCAGTTCGGTCCAAGATACCTCTCATAAAGGGCGTTCATATCCTCGCTCAGCCAGCTTTTTATGTGCACGCCGTTCGTTATAGATATAATTGGAACCTCATTCACCGGAACACGAGGCCAAAGCTGAGCCCACATAGCGCGCGAGACCTCGCCGTGCAGTTTGCTTACCCCGTTGCGACAAGAGCTTAGCCGTATCGCAAGCAAAGGCATCTTGAAAGATTCTTCTGTATCCGACGGATTTAGTCTGCCCAGCGCCATGAACCGCTCTTCGCTTATTCCCAGTGACGGAATATAAGAGCTGAAATATTGCTCCATAAGCTCCGGGCTGAACTCGTCATTGCCCGCCTTAACCGGAGTATGAACCGTAAAGATATTTCCTGCCTTGGTTGCTTCGTAAGCCTCGTCAAAATTCATCCCCTTCTCGACAACTAACTGTCTTATTCGCTCCAGGGCCATAAAGGCCGCATGGCCTTCGTTCATGTGGCAGACAGCCGGCTCAATGCTCATCGCCTGCAGTGCACGAAGTCCGCCGATACCCAGCATAATCTCCTGGCGTATGCGCATCTCGGTATCACCGCCGTACAGGCTGCCCGTAATCAGCCGCGCGCTCGGCGAATTGGACTGCACGTTCGTATCCAGAAGATAAAGCTTTGCCCGGCCGACCTTCACCTGCCATATCTGCGCATAAACCTTCTCGTCCGCATAATCAACGCTTATAGTTACAGGCTTGCCGTCCTTATCCCGCATCAGCCCCGTCGGTATATTATAGAAATCATTGGTGACATACGCTTCCTGCTGCCAGCCGTCGATATTCAGATACTGCCGAAAATAACCTTTTTGATACAGCAACCCGACACCGACCATCGGTATCCCCATATCTGAAGCCGTTTTCAGATGGTCGCCCGCAAGGACACCAAGACCTCCTGAATAAATCGGAATGCACTCATGTATCCCAAACTCCGCACTGAAATAAGCAATTATGTGATTGGCAACTACGTCACTGAGCTTCTGGAACCACGTCGGCGCACTAAGGTATGACTGCAATTTTTCAGAGGTCCTTTTCAGCTCACACAGAAAACTGTGACTCTTGGCGAGGTCCGCAAGTCTCTCCTGCGAAACGCTGCCCAGTAACTGTACCGGATTATACCCGCAGCTCTTCCACAGATTGCTGTCAATCCGCTTGAAAAGTGTAACCACATCAAGATTCCAGCACCAGAAAACGTTTCGCGCCAGGACCTCAAGATCCTTCAATTCGTCCGGCAGCGCCGGCAGCACCCTGAAACTCCTTACGTTCGGCATTTGATTTTTTCTCCGTAGGAATAATATACAATTCCAGTCTTAACGCTATTATAATCGACAAAAAGTGGGTCTTTCTTCACGCCAAAACTGCGAACTTCGTCCCTGACAGTCCCATATTATCCACGCCTTATTTCAGCGCAACGAGTCTATCTTTTTAATGAGAAGCGATTTTCAGATATTTCCGGGTTTTAAAAATGATGTTCGAAATGCTGAAATAGGGCGGGGCGCAAAAGAAAAGGCCCGTCGAAACAGGCCTTTAATAGCTAAGCTCGCCTCCACAGATGCCGTAGCAGAGAATTTGAATAAACCCTGTATTTTAAAGTGGGTAGTCGTTGCTTGCGACCAAAAGTCCCGGCGAACGGGCATGTTTGGTACACATAGACCCAACTTCCCAGAGTAAGGTTTATCGGTTAATCAAATCTCACTCTACTTACGAGCACCGCAGGGGTAAGCCCGCATTCTATACTTATACCAAATATATCGACATAAATCAAGAAAATAATAAATACTCTCCCGCAATGGCTAATTTTGCGGAATTATTGAAAAGTAATTTACTTAAGCCTTCGGCATGAGAATCATCCTGAAAAAAATCATATCAGATTTGTTGCATCTATGGCAAACCAACGCCATCGTAGTTGATATAATTATTGTGCAGAGTTTTTATGTTGTTCGACAAGCTTTTTTAACTGGCGTCTATGGACGATACGTGCTGCTGAGCCCATTCGGTCGGCTACGGTGATGCCCTCGATATGGTCGAATTCATGTTGCAGGGCCCTGGCATAAAGGCCTTCAGCCTGTTCGGTGAACTTTCGCCCGCTGAGGTCGGTGGCGGTGACGCTTGCTTTGCTGTATCTTTTTATCTTTGTATAGACCTGTGGTATTGACAGACAGCCTTCTTCATTTGTCTCGAGAGTGCCGTGCGCAGTGACAGTCGGATTGATATAGACTCGGACGTTTTCTCTGGTTCCGTCAAGGCTGATTATAAACAGCCTTAATGAAATCCCGGCCTGGGGAGCGGCAAAGCCGACGCCCTTGTGCTCAATCATCAGGTCTGTCATTTTCTCGACAAGTTTGCGAACATCATCGTTGATTTCTTCGACTGGTTTCGCCTTTTTCGCCAGGACCTTTTCTGGATAGCGGGTTATTTTACATTTATCCGGATCTATATTCTGAGCCATATGGTATCAACCTTTAGCTATCGAATTCGTCTCCGTCGAACGTATTACCGAGATAAGATTTTTTAATAGCTTCGTTTTTGACGATATCGGCCGGGCTTCCCGAACCGATTACCTTCCCGTGGTCGATGATATAGGCCTTGTCGACGACCTCGAGTGTCCTCTCAACGTTATGGTCGGTAATCAGGACACTCACACCCGCGGCTTCGAGTCTTTTTATTTCGTGCTGGAGCTCTTCTACGGTGATGGGGTCAACACCGCTGAACGGCTCATCAAGCAATATGAGGGAAGGCTCGGTAACCATAGCACGTGCGATTTCAAGCTTTCTTCGTTCACCGCCTGACAAAAAGCGGCCCTGGCTGTCGGCGACCTCATCCAGGCTGAATCGTGTGACGAGCATGTCAGCGCGGCGGTCGCGCTCGTCTCTGGTGATTGACATGGTTTCGAGTATTGCGCATAGGTTGTCACGGACACTGAGCCGCTGGAATATGCTTGGTTCCTGCGAGAGATAGCCGATCCCGAGACGGGCCCTTTTGTACATCGGCAAGTTTGTAATGTCGTTTCCGTCGAATGTAACCGTGCCTTCGTCAGGAGTAATCATGCCCATAATCATTCTGAAGCTTGTTGTCTTGCCTGCGCCGTTTCTGCCGAGCAGGCCGACAATAGAGCGCTGGCCGATTGAGATATCAACGTGATTCACAACAGCCCTGCCTGAGTACCGCTTTATCAGGCCGTGCGTTTCGAGAAGGTCAAGTTCTGCCATTAGCAACCTTTCAAACTTTATCCGCCGCGGCGGAGTTACATCCGTGTCAAGTTGTGCGACAATTATAACAACAGAAGATAACCTGACAAGTATTGTTTGAAGGCTCTAAATACAACAGTATTGGGACCGGATATAACATGTATAACAATCGAAGCATTCAATGGTCAGGCGGTTGTGTCTGATTTCCGGGGCAAAGGTACAATAATTGTAAAGCTGCTTCCGCGTCCGGGTTCGGATTCAATCTTAAGCTGCCCAGAAAAGCTTTCAACCTGTTCCCGTACGCTGAACAGTCCAAAACTGCCCTTGTCATCTATTTTTGAGGTGACTGCTACGGAGTCGAATCCAACTCCATCATCACTTACCGTGATGAAGATACTGCCGTTGGTTTGACCGAAATTGACGGTGACTTTTTCCGCATGTGCATGCTTAATAACATTATTAACCAGCTCACGAACACTTCGAAACAGGCCCATACTCATATCTTCATCCGATAGGTCAATTTGTCCGGACTTGTTCAGTTCAAATTCTATCCCGTGTTTATCACGTACTTCCTTAGCCAGGTGCCTTTCCAGAGCTGCTTCGAGACCGAGTTCGGTCAGAACCGGATTGCTGAGCTCGAATGTAAGTGACCGCACACTCTTAATCATGACTTCAATCTCAGAGCAGACGGTTTTTACTGATTCGGCGGTATCGGGGCTTACGCCGCCCTGCAGTGAAGACAACAAGTCAAGCTTGGCGACCGCGAGCTTCTGGCCTATATCATCGTGCAGCCCCCGAGCAATACGTAATCTTTCGCGTTCTTCATTCAGGAGTGAGGTCACGGCCATCGATTTCAGCTTGGTTTGGTATTCATTGAGTTTTTCGGTTGCCCGCTTTTGGTCTGTAATATCTCTGAATATCCCCTGAGCGAGTTTGCTGCCGTGTATGGAAATTATCTTGGCGCTAACAAGTATATCTCGTATCTGGCCACTTTTTGTTCTATGTCTTGTTTCAAAGACATCCATTCCTTCTTTTGCCATTTTGTCTAAGTGCCGGATGATTTCCTCAGGCAATTCGACAGCTTCAATATCACTTAATTTGAGCTTTTCAAATTCCTGTCGTGTATAGTCGAGGTTCTGACATGCCTTATCATTGAATTCCAGAATTTGCCCTGTATCAGAGTCGGTAAGCACAACCGAGTCTACAGCCTGTTCGAACATGGCGCGGTACTGCTGTTCGGACTGCTGGAGGTCTCTTAGTATCAACAGACTGGTGAGTGCATCTGCAATTCTTCTGCCAATTGCCTGGAATAGTCTCTCTTCCTGACTATTCCATACTCGTGGGTATGAGCACTGGTGTAGTCCAAACATCCAGGGCTGGTGCAGTTTTGGATAAAGCGCCATAGCAATCTGGGACTGGTAGGTGAATTGCTCCGCGGCCTGTGCCGGCAAGGGATATTCGGACCCCGGGCCGAATTTCACGGGGCCGGGGACTTTCAGTACTGTTCGCAGGACCTGGGCAACGTCCTGCTGCATGGTTATCTCAACTCCCAAGGCCATGGCTCCGGGATATTGGGGCTTGGTGCGTTCCATAGGCACTTTCCAGGATGGAGCGTTGGAGTCGCACGGATAAAACAACCAGGCTCTGTCGCAGTCGAATATGGACAGGACGGTATCGAGAACGTCGGTCATCATCTGGTCGATATTCCCCGCAGATTGAATAGCCCTGTTAATTTTGTCCAGGCTTTCAAGAAACTGCAGATGTGCCAGGCGTTCTTGTTCAGCCTGGTCAACTTCAACTCGCTCAAGCCCGGCCAATTTTGACCTTAAGGCTCGGACCTCTTCAACGAGCTTTTTTTTGTCCTTTTCGTGCTCTCTCGCCATCCGATAGCCTCTGCCCCAAACCAGACCCTGTCATAGGATATAAATCGTGATACCTGCTAATTCAGGGATGATAGATTCCATCGCTTTCATATCCAGCCTTGCTACAATCTATATGCGAATACTAACAGGTGCAGCATAGTAAATCAATTCCTGATTCATCAGCAGTAAATTTAAGCACCGAGGGCTTCGCAGGCCGGGTTCATAAATATACTGGTAATTTCTCCTGATTTTTGCTATCAATTTCATTTTCGCCAGGTTTAGTGTCGTTTCTGTTAAGATAGAGTATCTGATGTTTGCGATAATAAGCGATATACATTCGAATATAGAGGCGTTGACGGCAACGCTGGCTGATATCGAGAAGCGGGGTATTAAGACCATCTATTGCCTCGGAGACGTAATCGGCTACGGTCCGGACCCCAAAGAGTGCCTGGATTTGGTAATCAAAAAAACAAAATGGTGCGTTCTGGGAAACCACGATTATGCCGTTTTTTACGAACCGACGAATTTTAACTATGCTGCCGAACAGGCCAGCTTCTGGACCAGAGAGGTAATCGAAACGGAGGAGGAAAGAAACCCACGTCAGAAACGGTGGGATTTTCTGGGGTGTCTGCCTATGCGGCAGTCTCTCAAGACCAAACTCGCCGACGAGGAGATAGTGATTGATTTTCTACACGCCAGTCCGCGAAAACCGATTAACGAATATATTTTCCCGGATGACGTCTACACAAACCCGGTGAAGATAAAATCACTGTTCGACCGCATCAAAAACGTGTGCTTCGTCGGTCATACCCACCTGCCGGGTGTATTTCTGGATGAACCCGACTTCTATCTGCCCGAAGAGCTCGGTGAGCGGTATCCGATAGTCGCTGAAGAAAAGGCCATCATTAATATCGGTTCGGTCGGTCAGCCCAGGGACAAAGACAACAGGGCAAGTTATGTCTATGTCGATGACAATGAGGTCAATTTCGTTCGGCTGGAATACGATTTCGAAAAGACAATTGAGAAGATAAAGGCCGTGGAGCAGCTCGACAATTTCAACGCCGAACGGCTCAGAGACGGAAGGTGATATAAGGGATTATTGATTAAGGATTATTGATTAATGAAATTCGGACGAATTTTCACCTTCCTGCTGGCGGGTTACTTCCTGTGGTGTACATACCTCATTACGGAGTCGCGATTTTTCTCGAAGGCTTCGGTAGACGGGCCGTTTATTCTACTTCAGCAAACAGAGCCTGCGAACCACGACCAAAAAAAACTGCCGGCCAAGACTGACCAGGGCCGGGAGCCTATCAAAGAACCGCCTAGCCTGACAAGACAGGCATCATTCAACATTAATAACACGACAGAGCAGACCTTTACCATAGGCGCAGACGACCCGAACACGGAAGACCCCGAGATTGAGACAAACTTCAAACTGCAGGTTGAGCTGACTAACAAAGGCGCCGGCATAAAGAAAGTAACGTTCAGCAACGGTCAGGACAAAGGTTTCGACGACCGCGACCCGAAAGAGCCTAAACCTTATGTCCTGCTGTCACCGGTAAAGTCCGCGGACGGCACAGAACAATACTCGATGGCAAGCGGCGCCCTCGCACTGCCCGAGTATAACATTCGGTTACCGCTTAACAGGCTTAATTGGGAATGTGTCGGTATCGAGACGGCGCCGGACGGCTGCGAAAAGGCCACGTTCGTTGCGGATATAAAAGACGCCGACAGCGGTGAGCCTGTACTGAGAGTTACAAAGCTATTTGATATTCTTCCGAATTCATATGTAATGCACTGCCATTTGTCCGTTGAGAATCTTTCGGCAAATGAGCAGGAGATTCGATTCGACCTTAACGGCCCGCTCGGTATCAGCCGTGAGGACGCCAGAGCGGACTCGCGAAAGGCGGTAGCGGCTTTTGTAAACAATGAGGGGCAGGTTGTCAGTACCCAGATAAATATAAAAAAGGCGGGCAAAGCAAAAAGTGCCGAAGAACTTGAACTCCGGAACAATTCCAATCCCTTCCTCTGGGCGGCTGTTACAAACAAATATTTCGCGGCAATAGCGGTCCCGGTACCGCCGACAAACGAACGATATTGTAAATGGATATCAGACAAATCCGCCCGGTTCTATAATCCTGACCGTGACGAGAAGCAGAACAGCAGCAACGAAACTATAGGCATAGATTTTCGTGTTGCTACGCAAAAACTGGGACCCGCGGGAACCGACCACAGCAGGACTGATTATAAGATTGTGATATACCTCGGGCCGAAGGACAAGGGTCTGTTCGACCGCAACGCCGAATACACGAGGCTGGGATTTATACATACGATAGATTTTCCGGCGTGCTGTTGTCCGGGGGCTATTATCCGGCCGCTGGCGTTTTTCATCATCTGGCTGATGAACGTGCTCTACAGCGGAATACCGAACTACGGTATCGTCATCATCGTTTTGGTTTTCGTCGTCCGCCTGATTCTGCATCCGGTTACCAAGGCCGGCCAGGTGCGAATGAACAGATTCACAAAGATACTCAGCGCACCGGAAGTTGCCGAGATTCGCAAGAAATACGCGAAGAACCGTATTGAGATGCAAAAGCGAATAAGCGAATTCCAAAAATCTCGCGGTGTATCACCAATGGATGCGTTATGGGGTATGTTGCCGATGATGGTCCAGATGCCGTTGTGGATTGCGCTGTGGAGCGCGGTCAATGCAAGTATTGATTTGAGAGGCGCTGCATTTCTGCCGGTCTGGATTACCGATTTGTCCGTACCGGACGCCTTTGTCCGCTGGCCCGCGGTCACGGTTCCGTTTTTAGGCTTCAAGATAACCTCGCTAAATCTGCTTCCCATACTGATGGGCGTGGCGTTCTATCTGCAGCAGAAGACAATGCCGCAGCAGGCGGCAGCAACACCCGAAGCCGAACAGCAGCAAAAAATAATGAAGATAATGATGCTGGTGTTATTTCCAGTTATGCTTTACAGCGCGCCAAGCGGAGTGAGTTTATACATTATGGCAAGCTCGTTTGCAGGGGCGTTTGAACAGTACATAATAAGAAAACACATCCGCGAAAAAGAACAGGCCGAATCGCGTGGCCTTGTCGAAGTTACCAGCAAAACCGGCGGTAAAGTCAAAAAGAAAAAGCCAAAACCTTTCTTTAGATACTGACAGCGATATGTACGATTCGAGTGACACAATCGTCGCCGTCAGCTCGCCCACGCCGGACAAATCGGTAATTGTCCGCGTCACTGGCCCTGATACTATAGAAAAAATCAATCTGCTCTTTTTGCCGAAGATTACAAAGAGCAAAAAAGGCATCGTACACGGCAGCCTGCATCTCGACGATGATTTCCAAATCGCTTCTGCTCTCTATCTTTTTCCTGAGGGACATTCCTATACAGGCCAGGCCCTCGCCGAAATCCACTTCTGGTCTAACCCCGCCCTTACCGAAGCGCTCGTTGCAAGGCTGCTGGCTTGCGGACTTCGGCTTGCTGAACCGGGCGAGTTCACAGCAAGGGCATATCTAAACGGCAAAATGGACCTGGCACAGGCCGAGGCCGTCAACAAGGTAATAACGTCCAGCAACCGCCTGCAATTAACCGCAGCCGAAAAACTATTGGCAGGCCGACTCACCAAAACGACCGCACAAGTCTCGAAAGAAATCCTCGATATCTTGAGCCTGCTCGAAGCCGGAATGGATTTCAGTGAAGAAGATATAGAGTTTATCAGCAGTACCAACGCGATTGAAAGACTCAAGTACGCAAAAGATAAGCTCCAGCATCTGCTGGCCGGCAGTATCAGCTTCGAGGCGGTAATGGATTTACCGGCCGTCGGAATCGCCGGCGCCGTCAACGCCGGTAAAAGCTCGCTTCTTAACAGGCTGCTCGGCCGACAGAGAAGTATCGTCTCGCCGCAGCGAAAGACGACGCGGGATGTCCTTACCGGAATCGTCGAATCAGCTCTCAATCGATATGTTATTTTCGATTGTGCCGGCCTTGTCGCCGACTTGTCCGGTGTAGCTTTAGCGAAGTCGGAACCGCAGGACAAGATTGATTTAATCGCGCAACAGGCCGCAGTCGAGGCGCTCAATAGCGCCGACGTTGTAATCTTCTGCGTTGATGTTACTAAAGAAGATATAACCGAAGATATATCCATTCGACAGCTCATAAAATCCGATACTGTTATTGCCGTTGCGACCAAAGCAGACCTTTTAGACGAACACCAGCTTAAAAAACAAACGGCAAGTCTCGAAAATATCTTCGGAACTAAGCTCCTCACAGTCAGCAGCCTTAGCGGTTTCGGTATAGATAATCTATCAGCGTCAATAGACTTGCCAATTTCAGGTAAAGATAGTGAACGTGCTGCCGGCGTGGCCCTTACCGCTCGCCATAAGCAGTCAATCACTGAGGCTATAGAAAATCTCGACCAGACCGTTGACCAGCTCCAAAAGGACAATAACGAAGTAGCTGCTATGCTTCTTCGGGCAGCCTGCCAGTCGCTGGCAGGCCTCGAACGCGAGCATATCGACGAAAAAATCCTCGATAATATCTTTAGCCAGTTTTGCATAGGTAAGTAAAGCCACAGAGCTGTTTGGCCACAGAGCACACAGAGACCACAGAGAATTTATAATAAGAATAACTCATCATGTCATTCCCGCGAAAGCGGGAATCCAGATTTTTAAACCTATATTCGAGGTTCAGTAATAATCAAATAAATCTTTACGCTGTACGCTGTACGCCGTACGCTGTACGTAATTTTCATGAATCAGGAAAATTAAACACTGCATATTCCCCACGAAGCTCCTTCGCCGCCTTGTCGTATGCTCTCGCCGCTTTTTTCTCATCGATAAAATAACCGAGATGCTTTCTTCGTCCGTTAACACTTATAACCGCTTCCCATTTGTTATTGCGCTTAGACCATATCACGCCTTTATATCGTGATGTACCCTGCCCCATCCCGTGCCTGCTGTTCCAACTGTTCTGCGTATAAGTTGCAAGCCGAATGTTCGTCTTGCGGTTATCCAATCCGTTGCCGTTTATATGGTCAACAACCATGCCTTTCGGTGCGTTCATTATCAGCCTGTGCATTTTCTGCCTTTTTTGGTTCACCGCATATAAGCTTCCTTCCTGCCTGCCATTGGCATGCCACTTATATTGCATCAGCCAATTGTAGTCTTCCGGGTCAACTATTGCGTACTTCCCTCTCGTCAGCGGTATCCGCCTGAACTTATACCCGTAGCGAATCCGACGCGCGAAAAGTAATATTGCTATCGCTATGGCGTCCACCTTATCGGGAACCTTGATACTCAGTTTCAAATTGTAAGCAACCATTGTTTTTCTCCTCGAAGCATAGCGGAGACCCCAGAATGACGTTATCTGGGGCCCATTTCCTTGTTATTTGTTTCGGATTTAGAATTTCGATATTCGGATTTAACAACGTCTCTCCACCTTTGGATGAACTTGCGCGTTTTTGCGCTATTTTCAGAAATTTTCTGAGAAAATTTTGCGTAAGTCCTTGTCAATAAAGGGCGAAAATTTTTTGAAAAAAGATTTTTTACCCTCGTACCCCCCTGCGCGATTTTATTGCATTATCTTGCTACGCAAAAAATAATGCCAATTTTGGGGTGTTTGGTATGCAATTTGCTAAACACTAAGGATTTCACCGCAGAGGACGCTGAGACCGCGGAGAAAAATGCCACTAAGGACCAAAAGCACTAAGACAAAGAAACCACAAATATCGCGGATTTTAGTTCTAAATTCAGTATTCTACATTGGATATTGGATATTCATTTTGCCGAAGGCAAAATGACTTGTCTTTGGCGGAAATTGGAGGGATAATAGTTAACTGCGGATTTCATGGATTTTCACGTATTTTGGTTCTAAATTCGATATTCTATATTGGATATTCATTTCGCCTGCGGCGAAAAACCTTGTCTTTGCCGGAAATTGGAGTAACATTAACCACAGATTTCGCAGATTAACACAGATTAAGAAAATCACTAATGCGGAAAGTGAAATAAGAATTGGCAGACGTCGTGTTGGTTCTTGTTATTTTTGGAAGCGAGACAGAATGAAAATCCAGATGTGTATCTTCGTTTTCTTAATCATAACCGCTTCATCGTGCTCAAAGTCTAAACAGCCAAAGATGGATTTGAGCACCCCCGAAGGTGCTATCTTATGTTTAGAGGACGCCTATCGACGAGGTGACATTGAAGCCGCCGTCGCATGTAAGGATTTCTGGCTCGAGGCCAAATGTATGCTGGAAGACAGCAAGTTCGCAGACACTTTTAAAGATGGTGGCATTGACGAAGAAATAATTGCCAAGGCAGCAGATACCCTCGAGAAGGGTTACCGAATGGAGATGGAACAGAATGGATTTCCCGACTTCAATGGATTAAGGTCAACATTTTCCAGAAAACAAAAGGTCAAAGACAATATCTATAAGGTCACGGAGGTCTGCTATTTCCCGGACGGCGGCAACTCCGTCCAAAACATACTCGTCGGCTACCGGAATGGGCAGTGGAAAGTGCTCTACCCGTTGGATTAATGACATATTTCGAATTACAGATTGCAGATTCTTAGAATCCGAGTAATCCGCGTCTAAAACCGTATTTTACAACAAATTTTTAAAAAACCTGCTTGTTTTATAATTATATCAGCATTATAATATAATTATGGACGATATAGAGTTCAGCTGGGATGCACGAAAGGCAAAACAGAACAAAAGTAAGCATAAGGTGTCTTTCGAAGAGGCATCGACGGTATTTTATGACGATAAAGCCATCGAATATTTCGACCCGGACCATTCCAAAAGTGAAGAAAGGTTCCTGATGCTGGGAGCCAGCTGGAGATTCAGAACATTAGTCGTCAGTTACTGCCTAAGAAAGAAAGGTAAAGAGATAAGAATTATCTCGGCAAGAAAAGCTACAAAGAAAGAAAGGCAAACATATAGCAGGTGAAAAAAATGAGAAAAGAATATGATTTTTCAAAAATGAAAGGGCGCAAGAATCCCCACGCCAAACATTTGAAGAAACAGGTCACCCTTCGGCTTGGGGTTGATGTTATCGATTATTTTAAGGAGCTTTCCGGTGAGACCGGAGTTCCTTATCAGAATCTGATTGATTTGTATCTTAAAGACTGCGCTCATTCGGGAAAAAAACTCACTCTTAAGTGGGCATCCTGATTAATGGATTCCTGCCTGCGCAGGAATGACAAAACAATATCCTTTTATCCCGTCTAAATCCCGATAAATCGGGACAGTGTTAATCCTTCGACTTCGCTCAGGACAGGTCTGTGTAAATCTGTGGCTAAAAAAATATTAAATATTATCTTGTAGACCCGCTTTTACCGATATACAATAGTGGCTGTATCCCTGACGGTACACCTGTGCTTGTCTTTGTGAAGCCGGATAATCTTTTTAAGGCACATTTTCTTGAAAGACCGATTATATGACTATCAAATTTTACTGGTCATCTCGTCCGATTTCCGAAGACCCGCAAGCTATTGAGACCAAAATCCGCGAGGTACTCCAACATACTGACCTTCAGCCCTGCCACCCCGGGCCTCTTTCCGTCTTTCTCGCTGCCGGAGGACCCTTAAATACGACATTGACGGGTTCCGCTAAGTGTCACTGCGATAGGACTCTGGCCACCTTCAGAGGCAACAGCCAGGCCGCAAACATTGTCATTACCAACAGGCAGCAAATACCTGTACAATAACCTCCAAGGACGTTGTGCGCCGATTCACCACGCATTTGGCAGACAAATTTAATTCTGTATTACTTTCTTACTAACGACTATCGACTAATCACCGCCGCCCTGTTATAATCCGTGAAAGGAATAAATTAAATTCGGAGCTTTGAACTATGATGAATAAGCCGGTGATTATCTCCTTGTCTTTTACGACGATACTTTTGTTGTCGGCGGGTTGTGAGCCGGACTCTTCAACTTCTTCCGGCGCCGTCAGGGGCGACATCGCCGAGTTTGAAAGTTTCAACAAAGCCTACCAGC
>Ga0315549_1000343_pt1 | contig 56426 bp, 60 predicted proteins | sample SalMarSW160200MG_FD_203101 | JGI IMG/M metagenome (GOLD analysis project Ga0315549, IMG submission 203101) | Salt marsh sediment microbial communities from the Plum Island Ecosystem LTER, Massachusetts, United States - Salt Marsh Sediment SW1601-200 ...
ATTTATTTTCAGCTGTCTATAGATTTGCAACCCAGTCCTATTTTGTGTATAAACCTGATAAAGAAATAATAAATGACCCTTTCAATATCAGATTGTACTTTGAGGAGATTATCTTTAAAGCTTCTGATGGTACAAGTCTTTCCGGATGGTTTGTTCCGGTAAAAAACCACAAAGGGGTGATACTTGTTTTACATGGGAAAAGCGGGAATATTTCAACCAGGCTTACCTTCCTCAACTATTTCAGCAGGAAGCTGGGGCTGTCAACATTTATCATTGATTACCGTGGGTACGGCAAGAGCGAGGGCAGACCTTCTGAAAAGGGGACTTATTTAGATGCCGAAGCTGCTTGGAAGTATTTGAATGAAGTCAAGAAAATAAAGCCTGGTGATATAATAATTTTCGGCAGGTCTCTGGGAGGACCCATTGCAGCACGGCTGGCTGGAAAGGTGAAGGGAAGGGCATTGATATTGGAATCAACTTTTACTACAATCAAAGAAATAGTGACCCAGATGTATCCGTATCTACCGGTAAGAAGATTTTTTAGATTTGAATATCCTACTATTGATTACCTAAAAAAAGTGGAAAGCCCGGTTTTGATCATTCACAGCAGTGAAGATGATTATATTCCGTTTTCCCATGCAATGAAGCTTTACAGCGCTGCTAATAAGCCAAAGCAGTTTTTAAAGATAAAAGGTTTGCACAGTACTAATTACCTGAAATCAGAAGATATTTATATAGAGGGGATAAAATCTTTTCTTTCCAAGCATTAATTAGGGTCTTGAATCTCTTTTTTCATATATATCCAGTCCCGGTAGCCGGAAAATTTTTCTGCCACCCCGGAAGACCTCAGAACTACATCGTAGAAACCGGATTTTGAATACAGGGTATAGGCATTCTTATTTGCGGCAGCAACCCAGAGGGTTAAAACATCTTTACTGGATTTTATGGCATAATCTTCTACGAAAGAAAGCATTTTCTTGGCAACACCTTTTCTTCTGTTGTCTATATCAACTGCAACGTTGTCGATATAAACAGTGCTGCTGTCAAGTTTGGGTGTTTCGAATAGGTTGAATAAAAATGCTTTTACTGCTCTAAAAAACCCCAGGTATTTGATATAGGTGCGGAAACTTTTGGAATAAGCCCTGGTATTTTCTTTGGTCACGATCTCTATTATTCCGACTGTAATACCGCCTGATCTGGCATTATAATATCTTCCGGTGTCAATATTATTGGAAATCTCTTCTTTTAAAATATTAAAGGCGGCTTCCTTTTTATTACTGAACATTATTTTTAACTTGTAATAAAATGCGGCAAACTCAATTTTAAGGTATCTATCAAGGTCTTTTAGTTCTAAATTGCTTATATGTATGTCGGGATTGTGATTATCCTTGTTTTTATGACTGTTCATCCGATGGGTATTTTTTACTAAGCAGCCTTCTGGCTTTTTTGACATTTTTTGGAGAAGTCAAAAGTTTTACTCCTCTGGCACTTTGAAGGGAGACGATACTCTGACCGGCATCATCTGAAAATATCTCTGTTTTTATGCCAAAACTTTCCAGGTAACTCTTTGCTATTTCTGCTTCCATTCTGGAACCGAAAACCTTTACCACAGGTAAAACGTCTGTATTGTTTATATCGTTCATATTAAAATTTTGCTCGCATACTAATTCTTAATGTTGTTTTAAGGAGCTAAATTATATCACGTCAACAGTATTTTATCATACATGTCCATAACTTTTATTTGAAGAATTAATATCTATGATATACACTAATTAAAGTCCCGAAATTCCAACCTTACTAGACATAGGATGCGATAATTGAAATGATAAAAAAATCGCTTCTGGTCAAAATTTATGAAGCTGCCGGCATGCAGAGATGGAATGACCAGATCCGCACAATTGAACTTACCGAACTTGATAAACAGGCCCATAAAATGATAATCGCGTATATATTAGGAAAATGTGAACAGGATATAGGCGGAGAGATTGACTGGATCAGGATAATAGAAAATGGCCTGTTTGAGTTTCTAAAAAGGATTATTTTAACTGACCTTAAACCCCCTTTGATCTACAGGATAAAAAGAGATAAAGAGCAGTATGAAAAATTGAACCGCTGGGTATTTGAGAGAATAAGCCCCTTTACCAGGCAGGTGGGAAAGGATTTTAATTTACGTTTTAAAAAGTATTTGCTGGAACAGGAAGAAACTCTTGAAAAAAATATTGTGGATGGAGCTCATTTCTATGTGACTAAGTGGGAATTTGACATCATTAAATCATCAAATACCAGAGTTTATCTGGTTGAAGAGATTGTAGAAAGCATATCCCGGGAGCAGACTAAGTATAAGAATTTAAGATGTATGAGAGTCTTTACCAGAAATAAAAGGCTGCTGGATTTTGCCAATATATGCGGGCAGCTCCGCTTCCAGCAGAGATGGAGCCATATTTACCGCATCCCTAAAACTTCCGTATTGGGGCATATGCTGATAGTGGCTATATTTTCATTCCTGTTCTCTTACGCAGCAGGGCTGGCAAGGGAGAACTGCATAAATAATTATTATACAGGACTTTTTCATGATCTGCCGGAAGTTTTGACCAGGGATATAATCAACCCTGTTAAAAAATCGGTCAAGGGACTGGATGAGCTTATAAAAGATTATGAGATCGAAGAAATGGAGAAAAAAATCTTTAAGCTGGTCCCCGTAAGCTGGCATGATGATATAAAAATGTATACAGAAGATGAGTTTTCCGAAACCGGCAGGAGAAATGGAAAGCTGGTCAAAGGCGCAGATGACTTGGCTGCATTTATCGAGGCATTTCTTGCATTAAAAAATGGAATAAGGAATGAAAGCCTTATTTATGCCAGAAACAAGCTGGCCCAGAAATATAAGTCCAAAACGATTGACGGAGTAAATTTTGGTGAGATTTATGCGGGGTTTGATTGAGTGAGTTGATGCTGTGAATAAAAAGATAATAATTTCAAAATCAAAATATATGGCAGGATTTCAGTGCTCAAAGTATTTATGGTATCTGGTAAATAAAAGGGAAGAGATACCCAAGCCGGGTTTTGTTTCCACCTATATTTTTAACCAGGGGATACAGGTAGGCGAGTATGCTAAAAAACTCTATCCCGACGGAATCGATGTAGAGAAGACGGGAGATTTAAAGACCCAGCTTATAAACACTTCTGAACTTCTTTCTCAGGGGAAGACTTTATTTGAAGCGAGCCGCAGCTCGCAAAACATGTATAACAGAGCTGATATACTGGTGCCTGCTGATAAAGACATGTGGGATATTATTGAGGTCAAAAGTTCAACCCAGTTTAAGGAGGAATATATCCACGATGTTTCCTTCCAGAAATACTGTTTTGAAAAAACAGGAGTCAAAATTAGAAAATGTTATCTTATGAATATCAATAATCAGTATGTAAAAAAAGGAGATATAAATCCCAAAGCGCTGTTTAAAAAAACGGATATTACAGCAGAGGTAGATGAGAAGATATCCAGCGGAATAAAGGACAGGATCAAAGAAATGCTGAAAATTGCGGCAGGGAAGGATCCCCCGGATATCTCTATCGGGAAGCATTGTAGTAGTCCCTACCGCTGTCCACTTAAGGATAAATGCTGGGAGTTCCTTCCGGATAACCATATTTTCAATCTTTATGGAAACAAGGAAAAAGCGGTAAAGCTATACAGTGAAGGAATTCTTTCAATAAAAGATATTCCCGATCGCTTTGATTTAAATTTAAAGCAGCAGATACAGCTTGAATGTGCCAGAACAGAGAAGCCCAAAATAGACAAAAAAGAAATATCAAAATTCATTGGAAAACTTGAATATCCCCTGTATTTTTTTGATTTTGAGACATTCTCTACAGCTATTCCCCTGTATGATGGGGTAAAGCCTTACCAAAGGATTCCTTTTCAGTACTCAATACATATGCTTGATTCAATTGACAGTAAGCCTGTCCATTATGATTTTCTGGCAATAGGGGACACTGATCCCAGGGAAGAACTGCTTTCAAACTTAAAAATTCATCTGGGGGGAAAAGGAAGCATAATCGTTTATTATGAACTATTTGAAAAAGGAGTCTTAAGGGAACAGGCAGAAATTTTTCCTAAATACAGGCAGTGGGTAAGTTTAATTATTCCCAGGATAGTTGATCTGTATAAACCCTTTGGGAATTTTCATTATTACAATTCTTCGCAAAAGGGCAGCGCATCGGTGAAAAGTGTTCTTCCTGCTATTACTGATTTGAGTTATAAAGGAATGGAGATAGCCGAGGGCCTTGCAGCAAGTGTTTATTTTCTTTATATCTGCGGTAAGTATAAAGGCGGTGAAAGCTGTCCAACCAGAGAAGAGGTGGACAGAATAAGAAAAGCGCTTATAAAATACTGCAGGATGGATACCGGAGGTATGATACATATATTAAGGGCCCTGATAAAAGAAACCGCGTAATATAAAACAACCTGCGCTTTATTTTTCCTGCCTCTGCTTTGCAGCAGAGAGTCTGATTGCTTTTAAGGATTTAGGAGTAACATCACTATTTTTTCTTGATAGAGATAATGACTATAGATACTATAAGAAAAAAGACACCTGTGGCAATAAGGACAAGTATATTGGTAAGAGCAGTAAGTCCTTTTCCGCCGAAATAGAAAATAACGCCCATTGACTCCTTAAAGCCGGAGACTACCTCTGCTGGTGCATTTACAAAAGATTCTGACATAGGTGCTTCCATCATGATCTGCCGGTACAGTGATGCCGCGTGGCTTACAGGAAAAACTTTTATCACAGTCTGTATGCTGGACGGAAATGATCCGATTGGGATATATATTCCAGTCAGGAAACCTATAAGTGTCCCGATTATAGTGCTTACTGTGGAAAAAGCGGCGCTTCTCTTAAAGAAAGATACAATGAAAAAAACAATTGCAGACCCGGCGAAGACAGAGAGCAGCATTACTCCCAATAATTTTACAAGCGCAGTTATTTCAAGAAGTTTTCCGCCGTTTGCTATAATATATATTTCGGCAATAATTAGTGCAGCAATACTCATTATCACACCGATGATATAGGAGCTTATGTAGTACCCTCCGACGATCTGGCTGCGTTTGATAGGCGACGAAAGGAAATCATCTGATATTTTTTTTGTTTTATCTTCTATCATAGTATGGAATGCGCCCATTGTTGTAGTCAGTGATACAACTGACAGGATTCCTGCCATTACCCAGGTATCGACTATAAAACGGGCATTGCTTCCCATGAGATCTTCAAGATCGCTGGTCATCATATTCCCAAGAAACAGTACGTATACCCCGATTATTATTAGCACTGAAAGAAGTGAAAAAAACACGGAAACCTTGTCACGGAAAAAAAGTTTTAAGTTTCGTTTGACTAAATTCACCATTACTGTCATTTATTTCCATCCTCCCTCATGGCATGTCCGGTAATCTTTACAAAAGCATCGTCCATACTGCCGCTTAAGACCTCAAAATCTGATATAAGATTTTCTACTTTATTGACCAGCGGTATAGAATCAAGAGTTTTTGGAATCTCGATAAAAAAAGACTCTCCTGATATTGTAAATCTAATATGGTCTTTCTTTAAAAGTTCAGCAAGCATCTTGATTTCTTTTGGGACCAGACGGAGAGTATCAGTACTGTATTTTGCGCAAAGCTCTGAAGGGGTTCCTTTAGCAGAAATGATTCCATTGTCGATTATGGAAACATAATCAGCTTTAGCAGCTTCCTCCATATAATGAGTTGTGAGAAATACAGTCATCCCGGTGCCCTTCTGCAGATCCCGGATGGTATCCCAGACGCTTTTTCGCGTCTGCGGGTCAAGCCCTGTAGTAGGCTCGTCCAAAAAAAGGATTTTAGGTGTGTTTACCAGTGCTCTCGCAATGTCTGCCCTGCGTCTCTGGCCGCCTGAAAGCCTGCCGTAGCGGCGGTTAAAAAAACTTTTTACGTCTGCTGCTTCTGCTGCTTTTTCAACTGCAGCCGAAAGGTCTTTACTTGACATTCCATAGAAGCTTCCCCGGGTGTAGAGATTCTCCTTTACAGTCAAAATATCGTCAAGGATGTTATCCTGAAACACGACTCCTATGTCTTTTCGGATTTTATGGTCCTGTTTCCCAAGTTTATAGTTATTGACGGTCACAGTTCCACTGTCAGGTTTAAGAAGGGTACAGATAATATCGATGGTAGTGGTTTTCCCTGCACCGTTTGGACCTAAAAATGCAAAAAGCTCACCCTTATTTACATGAAGGTCAATACCTTTTACTGCCCTGACCTTTCTATAACTTTTTTTCAGGTTGCTTACTTCTATTATGTGAGGTGAAGACATATTTTATAGTAAATTATTAATATTTTTAATATTTTAAGATTTTTTACACTGTAGTGACAAGTTTTGATGAATTATACATTATTCTGACCGTATTATGAATAAATTTTTATGTTTATTGTTATTTGTAAAACTGATAGAATAAATTTAATCATAGAAATCTACATTTCAGTTAAATAATTGTCTATAAAGTGACGGTAATATGTTACTGGGTGACCAACCAATATCTAACAGTCTGCAGGACAAACTGGATAGAGCTGATTTCTGCAAATACCTGGCCAAGGCTATTCTGTCTTACGAATCGAAAGAATGCATTGTAATAGGGCTGCTGGGTTCCTGGGGCTCCGGGAAAAGCTCAATGTTAAATATGATAATTGAGTTTTTGTATAAGAGTTCGAAAAGTCAAAATAGATTTAAAAAACCGATTATCGTAAAATTCAATCCCTGGAATTATCCTGATCAGAACGGTATAATGGCACATTTTTTTTACAATCTTGCGTCCAAGCTAAAACCTAAAAGGCAGAAGAAATTGCAGAAACTAAGTGATAAAGTTTTAAAATATGCCGAGTCTTTTATTCCCTTTCAGGTTTCAGTCAGCTCCCTGGGAAAGCCTGTTTCTCTTAAACTTAAAAAACGTGATAAAAGAAGTATCGATTATAAAAAAGAAAAACTGGCAAATTATTTTCAGGAGATAAAAAATAAAATAGTAATTATTATAGATGACATTGACAGATTAAATGTAGACGGAATAAAAAATATTTTTCAGCTGATAAAAGCCTTCGGTAATCTCCCCAATATTATATATATAGTAGCGTTTGATAGAGGGATAGTCTCAAAAGCGCTCTGCGATGATCAGTTAAAAAACGGGGAAGAATACCTGGAAAAGATCATACAGGTCCCGTTCGAAATACCCTCGATACCAAGGGAAAAAGTCTTAGCAATATTGCAGTTCCAGCTAAATGAGATTTTAAGCAATGTACCAAAGGATATCTGGAATCAGGAGTACTGGTATAATGTCTTCCACGGCAGCATACAGTACTTTTTTTATACCATAAGGGATGTGATCAGGTATATAAATACTCTAAAAATAGGCCTGCCCTATATATATAAGGAGGTAAATCCTATTGATTTTATCGCTATTACCTGTCTGCAGGTATTCATGCCGCAGGCATATCTTGAAATCAAGGATAATAAAGAAATTTTTACTGGAGCTTCTTTAAGTGAAGACGATGAGCTGAGATACAAAGACAGCGAAACAGTAGAGAATATAATGGAATCAGTCCCAAAAAAAGACAGGGAACATATAAAGAGATTGCTGTGCTACCTTTTTCCGAGATTGCAGAATATCCTTAATTTACATCAGACAGCAGATGTCCATAAGCCGTCTGAACTTTTGAAAGAAAGAAGGATATGCAGCCCGAACTTTTTTGACACTCATTTCAGGCTGTCTGTTCCGGAATATGAGGTCAATCAGGCTGATATAGACAGATTGATTGAATCAAGTGAGTCTGAGAAAAACTTTAGCTCCATGCTGCTTTCCATTAATAACGGGGGCAAGATCCAGGTGGTTATTGAAAGTTTGAGGGATAGGATTTCAGACATCCCTAACAAGAATATCGATGTTGTAATAAGGAGTCTTTTGAACATTGCTGATAATTTTAAGGTTGAAGACACTTATAATGATATCTATGGCGAAATAATTTATTTGTGTATCAGCCTTTTATTTAAAATAGAGGATGAAGAAGAAAGATATAATATTCTGGAACGTTCAATAAACGATGCCGAGAGTCTTTACATTTCAACTGTCTTAATACGTAAACTGATAAGTGAAAATAAGCAGAATAAATTTCTAATAGACGGTTTTAAGGTCATGTCTTTGGAAGAGCAGGTGGTCAGGAAGATCAGAAATTGGGTGAAAAGTGAAAATATCGATAAAAATCCTAAACTTCATTCCATAATATATAACTGGGCTGAGCTGGAAAACAAGAACCAGGCCAAAGAATTCCTTAACAATTATATAAAAAGCCACAGAGGTTTTTTATCATTTATCACATCCAATCTTCAGCAGAAATATATCTTTGAAAAGGGAGATTATATACCAAGGTTGGAGTTTGATATGGACATCGACAGGATTGTTGATTTCATCAATATACCAGTTAGTGAACTGGAACTTCGGATCAAAAATATAATTAATTCAGAGCAGTATGAAAAATTGGATAAAAAGGAAAAAATAGCCTTAAAGACTTTTACAAGAAAGATATCCTGATTTGACAGCGATGAAAGCAAAGCGCAGTAAAAATCTTTTGTTATATAAATTGCCAGGGAGACCAGCTGCTGACTGAGATACAGGACTGCTGGAGGCTGCCTACGGCAGAGGAATATATAAGGCTTTCCACATATAGAGGTGAAAACTGCGAGGGATACCTTAGTGACAGCGAGGGTAAGGCATATTACACCAGGACTCCTGATAAAGATGCGCCTCTGTGGGTCCCGGAAGGGATGGTAATATATTACTGGACCTCTACCTGCACTGATAAAACGCATTCATATGACATTACTTACTCTGGAGAGGTCAGAGATATTTCCAAGATAACCAAACAGGATTACAGGGGATGGAGAGCGGTAAGAGTCGATCCTTTTTAGTTTAACCGGCTTTAAAGGTTATTATGCAGAATGAAGAACCCCTGCAGATCTTATCTTCCAGACTGAATTTTATATTGTCTCCAAATTCATCTGCCCAAACGCTGTATTCTGCAGCACATATCCTGCTGCCTATTTTTTCTGAAAGGCTGGTCCTGTTGGACTTGATCAGTATATTATGCCAGGGGCAGCTGCTTATTATTATTTTCAATTTATTATGAGTTTTTTCTGTTTTAAACTTGAATCCGTCTAACTTTAATTTTGCAGAGAAGCATTCAAGAAGGGCTTCCAGGCCGCGTTCTTTTTTTAATTTGTTTTTTAAGAAGCGGGCCTGTATTTTGGGGACGACCTTCCATACTTCCTCATCAATATCCAGAGCAGTATTAAATCCGTATTTTTCTTCCACCTTTACAAACCATAATCCATCGACTGAAGTATAACAGCGGTGGAGATATTCTTCAGCTTCTCTTTCTGTTAGTTTCATAATTTTAATATAGGGATATTTTTAATTATTATCAGGGAATATAATACCATTTAATATGAAAATGAAACAATAATGATTGACTTATAAAGTATAGTTTTGGTATAAAATTAAAAAAGATAAAATTTTTTAATTAATACCTTGCAATGTAAGATACCTTATGCTAAACTACAGCTCTAAAGATAATAGAGAGGAAGTGATAATATGAATATACAGTTTAAAAAAGGAGTACTGGAACTATGTGCTCTGACACTTCTGGCCAAGAAAAACCGGTACGGTTATGAACTTGTAAATGAGATATCTAAAAATATATTAATTTCTGAGGGGACGATTTATCCATTGCTAAGACGCCTTAAAAATGATGGTTATGTTACCACTTATCTCGAAGAATCAAGGGAAGGAGCTCCCAGAAAATATTATCAGTTGACTGAATCCGGAAAAAAAATGCAGAAAGAGCTGAAGGAGGAGTGGTTGACCTTTGTCAAAAAAGTAAACGGCTTTTTGAAAGGTGGTGTGAGTAATGAATAAAAAAGATTTTATTAATAAATTATCATCATATCTGGGAGGGATCCCTGCAGAGGAAAAACAGGATGTAATCAGCGATTTTGAAGAACATTTTAAGGAAGGGATGGCAGAAGGAAGAAAGGAAGAGGATATAGCTGAAGCTCTTGGCGATCCCAGGGCTCTGGCCAATCAGTTTAAAGCCAGCATACTTGTAAGTCAGGCAGAAAAAACGACATCACCGATAAATATAACCAGGGCGGTTTTTGCTACCCTGGGGCTGGGTTTTTTTAATCTAATATTTATACTTGGGCCTTTTGCGGTAATAGCTAGTGTTCTTATTGCCTTGTTTGCCTGTGCGATTGCTATTACTGCAGCAGGTATAACTATATTCTTTGGTACTATTTTTGGACCGTTGTTTCCAGAGTATGTTTCGGTTTTATATAATCCGGCGGCGGCAATATTTGGTTCAATAGGGGTGACCTGTCTGGGTGTATTGTTTTTTGTAGGAGATATATACCTTGCAAAGTTACTTAATAAATTATTTTTAAGATATATAAAATTCAATATAAGGATTATAACTGGGAGGTAGTAAAAAATGAAATTTAATATAGGAAAATTTGTCATATGGGTTGCTGTGATAATGGCAGTCTCTTTTATCTGTGCCGGCGTCATACTTATGGTAACAGGAAATTTCTCAATAGCGGTAGAACAAATTGATGATTCTAAGACTTTTAATACTGGGGATATAAATAAGATAAGTATGAATATAACTAGTACAGATATTAATATCATACCTTCAGAGGATGAGGATATCAGGGTGCATTTTTACGGGGAAGTCTCTACAAACAGAAACAGGGACATACCTTCTCTGGTTGCCTATGAATCAGGTGACGAACTGCGTATAGAAATAATCAAGCCAAGGACAGTTTTTATTGGAATAAATGTATGGAGGACAGAACTGGATATATATATCCCGGAAGATTCTCTGGAAGTATTAAAGATAGATGTGGTTTCATCAGATATAAAAGTAAGTGGTTTAAAGGTCGATGAGTTTGAGTATAAAGGTGTATCTGGAGATCTTAAGGGAGAATCGGTATTCGCAGAGGATATTAAATTTAATACCACCTCAGGGGATGTCAGCCTGAAAAGCTATACAGGTGATGCAGATATCCATGTTGTATCAGGTGATTTAGTACTTGAGGATGGAAGCCTTAATGATAATATTAAGCTGGTTACCATATCCGGTGATGTATATATAGAACAGGAAGTTCCAAGCAATATGGATATCAAGACCACATCCGGTGATGTAGGGATAAATATTTCCGAGGATGCCGGATTTTATCTTAAGGCGAGCACGATATCGGGCGAAATCGATAACAGATTTCCCATCAAGATCACCTCTTCAGGCAGAAGAAGCCTGGAAGGCAAGGTGGGCAGCGGAGAAAAAGAAATTGTTGTAAGCACGACTTCAGGCGATATTAAGGTAGATTATTAACATCTGTGATGTGATTAAACAAATATTTATAAAAGGAGTGAAATATGAAAAGAATAAATAAAAGAAGCAGGGTCATAAAAATAATTATGATAATGCAGATAATCGCTATGATAGGTATCCTGGCGCTATTTGCAGTATCATGCAAGTGGACCATAGGGCTGGTAAGGGGATCTGGAAACGTGGAAGAAGAAGAAAGGGAGGTATCCGGTATCGAGGAGATAGACTTTTCAGGGATGGGGAGCCTTATAATAACCCAGGGAGAAGAAGAGTCACTGGTAGTGGAAGCTGATGACAATATACTCCCATTGATAGAGACAGATGTTTTCGGTGACAGGCTGAGCATCGGTTATAAGCTGGGGTATAATTTCATACCGACTTCTAACCTAAGGTTTTACCTGACTGTAGTCGATCTTAATAAGATTTCATTAAAAGGAGCCGGAAAGATTAATTGTGATGACCTGGAGACTGATGAGCTGGAATTCGAGATCAGCGGTGCCGGTGATATAGATTTTAATATTGATGCAGATAAGCTTGAAGTCACTTCGTCAGGAGCAGGAGATCTGAATTTTAGCGGTAAGGTGGAAAGCCAGAATATTGATATAAGCGGTGTAGGAAGATATAATTCAAAAGAGCTTGAGAGCAAGGAATGCAAGGTAACTCTTTCAGGTGCGGGAAGCGTAACAGTAAATGTTACCGAAGAACTTGATATTAAAATCAGCGGTGTGGGAAATGTCTATTATGTCGGGACTCCGCGTATAAGACAGGATATTTCCGGTCTCGGTAAGGTCGAGAGTATTGATTAAGAAAAGACTTTTAGATTGGTATAAAAATAAATTTAATAAAATGGATATTAGAAAGGAATGTTAATGGCGGAGATTACTGAAGAGGAACTAAAAGAAGGAAAAAGGCAGCTGGAAGGGGTATTGATACTATGCTGGGTAATGGCTGTTTTAACAGGAGCTGCAATCATTTTCGGGTTTGGTCCTATGGGATTTATAGGAGATTATCTGGGTGGTCTTTTTAATATCAATACTGCAGCAGGTGTGTTGAGGAATATAGCAAGTTTTCCTTTTAGAATGATGTATTCTTTGATCATCCCGGTACTATACATAATAGAAATAATCGGTATTTATCAGAGGAAGGCTTTTGCAGTACCTCTGGGAAGAGCGGTTTTAGTTGTGACTATGGTATTATTTTTCCCGATCGGGACTATAGTAGGAGCTGTTCTATGGAAGAGATTCAATCATCCCCAGGCAAAAAAATTTTTAGATTATGAGTATCAGATACCTCCGGAGACGGAGTTAAATTATAAAAATATATCAAAGCTAAAGGAGGATAAAATAATGAGTGATAAAAAAATTGATGAAGAAAAATACAATATGGCAAAAAAAAGAGTTGAGGAGATCAAGGGTTTTTACGGACACCTGTTTTCTTATGTGGGTGTTAATGTAGTGCTGCTGGTGATCGATTTGATCACAGGTAATGGATTATGGTTTTACTGGGTTTCTGTTTTCTGGGGAATCGGTCTTTTCTGGCATGCCATGGGAATTTTTGTGTTCGGTAAATTTACCGGATCCAGCTGGGAGAAAAAGAAAATAGAGGAAATAATGGAAGGAATGGACAGCAAGAAGAAGTAATCATAAATTTTTTATAAGTTTTATATTTTAGGGGGATCAATTAATTGACACCCCTTTTTTTGGATTTAATCATGTCTGTTTTGAAATGTAAAAATACAGTTTGGTGTGATATTATGAGTGGTGAAATTAATTAAAGACAGGTGTTGGATGAGTTATGCTGGGTGCTATTGCGGGAGATATTATTGGTTCCCCATTTGAGGGTAATAATATAAAGGACTGCCGGTTTCCTTTGTTTACATCAAACAGTGCTTTTACCGATGATACAGTTATGACTGTGGCCACGGCTGACTGTATATTGCATAAGGGAAGTTTTGAAGAGTTTTATAAAAAATATTACCTTAAATATCCCGGACGGGGATACGGTCTTAAATTCAGCATGTGGGCAGGTTCACCGGACAGTAAAGCTTATAACAGCTGGGGGAACGGCTCGGCGATGAGAGTAAGCCCGGTTGGCTTTGCCTGCTCCAGGCTTGATGAGGTTTTAAAGCTGGCCAGGAGAAGTGCTGAAGTCTCGCATGATCACCCTGAAGGAATAAAAGGGGCACAGGCAGTAGCTACTGCAGTTTTTATGGCCAGAAGAGGCGATAAAAAAGATAAGATTGCAGGTTATATTGAAAAAAATTTGGATATGACCTGAAGCAGTCAATTGAAAGTATTAAAAAGTGGTATAAGTTTGACAGCTCCTGCCAGGGTACTGTTCCCCAGGCCATAAGAGCTTTTTTGGAGTCTGGGGATTTTGAAGATGCAGTCAGGAAAGCTATTTCTATTGGCGGTGACAGCGATACTATAGCCTGCATTGCAGGTGGGATTGCAGAAGCATGTTACGGAAAATTACTGGATGAAATAAGGGAAAGTATTCTTAAAATACTGGACAGAGACCTTATTGGAGTCATAAAAAGCTTTTATAAAAAATTCCAATTATAAAACAATCAAATAAATGGATTTGATTTTTTTAAAAGATTTTGGCAATTTGTGCAAAAATTGCTGCTTTTTTTATCGGTATCAAGCAGAGTGTTAGAAAAATACATGACGCATTTATAATCGGGGCAATGCCAAAGTCCCAGAGTATGACCTATTTCATGCACTGCTTCTTTTAATATTCTTTCATTAAATATTTTTCTATCTTCTTTAGAAAGATATATTGCTCTACTTTTCCCCCTGGGAATGCTTTTTAAGTCAGAATAAAAAAGAGGATTTAATCTTGCAGTGGATATCAAACAAATTCTGGGGAAGTTTACTGCCAGGCCAAATACAAAATTAAGCTGGGGAACAAATATATCAAGATCGAGTACGGCAATATTTATATCTCGAATATTTTTTAAGGAGAGTTTTTTACTTAAGTGAGCTAAGATAATCTCTGCATTATGCCGTTTTCTACTCTGGTCATATGAATCATCAGGGATACTTATTCTGTATAAAACGCGGGTTTCTTTTTTAAAGATTTTTCCTAAATTATCCTGAAGATACTCAAGTATGTCTTTATTTATATTGCTTAACGGGATGATATTTATAATATCTGCCATTTTTAGTCTTTTTTAAAAACCTGGTTTAAAAAAGTTTTTTTAAAATCCTAAGCATAAGGCCGGGTCTTTGGGTAGAATCCTTTATGCGGATTGAATACAGGTTTACGCCTGCCAGATCAGATGCGACCTGAAGGGCTTTTTCTCTTCCTCCCAGGTAGTCGATCAGCCCAAGATCAAGCGCGTCTTTGCCGAGGTATGATTTTCCCGATGTGATATCCCTCAAGATTTTATTATCTTTTATCTTTCTATTTCTTTTTACTTCAGCAATAAAATATTCGTTGAAGGTTTCAACATGTTCTTCTATAAACTTTTTTTCCTTTTCTGAAAGCTCTGAATAAGGGGATCCGACTCCTTTATATTCCCCTTTTACAAAGGAATCTATCCTGATGCCGATTTTTTTAGCAAGTTCTGATAGGTCGATCCTGTCTGCTCTTGTACCGATTCCCCCGATACTGCTGAGTGGATCGGCTATAATTTTTTTACAGGCAGATGCTACCCAGTAAGCTCCCGAAGTACCGTGTTCGCGTATCTGGGCGATAGTGGGTTTTTTTACTTTTTTTATGGAATCAGCTATCTCTTTGCTTGCATAAGGTGTCCCGCCAGGGGAATCAATTTCAAAAATAAAGGCTTTAATTCTTCTATTTTCCTCGACCTGCTGAATGTATTTTACAATTTCGTCAGAACGTGTGATCCCGCCTCCTGCAAAGGGAATAAGCGGGAGCGGTCCCGGTGAAGATGATTCTCCGGAAATAATGACACCTGTTATGTGAATAATCATTGCTGCATGTCTTCTCATTTCACCGCCTTAATTTAATTATATATCATATTTATTATACTCCTATAATTACTTATAAGGATATTAGTAATTTTGTAAATAAACAAATATAATGATAAAAAAGTCAAAGATTTTTGGATTTAAAGTAAAAGAAATATGCAAAGAAAGGCAATAATTGCAGCAGCAGTTCTTTCTATATTGCTGATATGCATTTTTTTTATTAGTCCTTCAAATAACCTGGAAGCTTATATTTATAAAGGCTCTCTGGGTGACGGCCCAAGAGACTATCTTAAAATAATACCCGGTACACAGAAAGGATTATACCTTACCGGATATAACACAGGTAATATTGAAAAAAGAAATGAGATATACAGGTTAATAAGCGAAACAGAGTTAAATAGTGTTGTATTTGATGTCAAGGATGATTGGGGATATATTGATTACAATACTGATGTTGATTTTGCCAAAGAAATCGGAGCGGATAGAAACTACTGTGGAATAGAAATACTTCTGGAAGAAATGAAAAGCAGAAAGATCAATAGCATAGCCAGGATGGTTGTCTTTAAAGACAATGTACTTCCAAGAGCCAGGCCGGATCTGGCGATCAAAGATTCAAGAACAGGAAAACCGCTTTATTCGGAGGGTTCATATTGGCCCGATATTTACAGTGAAGAGGTATGGTCTTATCATATAGAACTTATAAAAGAGCTGGCGGAAAAGGGGGTAAAGGAGATCCAGTTCGATTACATGAGAGCTCCGGCAAGGGGGAATATACATTATGCAGAATACACGCATAATACCGGAGATAATTCTAAAGTGTGGGCCATAACAAATTTTTTGAAGAAAGTAAGAGAGGAAGTAAAAGACTATGATATAAAGATCTCTGCGGATGTTTTCGGGTGGACTTTTATAGCAGATAATGACCAGGGTATTGGGCAGCGGATTGAAGAAATGGCGCCCTATCTTGATTATATATATCCTATGGCATATCCTTCTCATTACTCTGAAAATTTCCTTGGATATGAGATTCCTGATGAACATCCCTATGAGGTTGTAAGATATACTCTGGAAAAGGGTATTTCGAGGATAGATAATACAGAATGCAGGGTGATTCCTTGGATACAGGCATTTAGCCTTGGTTTGAAGTATAATGAAGTAGAGATCCTGGAACAGATCAGGGCTGCAGAAGATCTGGGAATAGATGGGTTCTTATGCTGGAATGCATTTAATAGTTATTATGATGTAGAAAGAGCTTTAACAGCTGTAGATGAACCGTAATATATTTTATTTTTAAAAATAATGATTTAAATCTGAGGAGGGATTTAATGGAGGTTCAGGAAAAGTTTGATTTTGGAGGTTGGAAAAACTGCATTCGTATGACTGATGGTGCGATAGAAATAGTAGTTACAACGGATATCGGGCCAAGAGTCGTCCGTTTTGGATTTGTCGGGGATGATAATATTTTTGGGGAGATGAAGGAGCAGCAGGGGAAAAAAGGCGGAGATAAATGGTTGATATATGGAGGTCACAGGTTCTGGCATTCACCTGAATCTTATCCCCGTACAATATATCCGGACAACAGTCCCGTTCAATATAACTGGGACGGAGAGACTCTTAAGCTTATCCAGGATATTGAAAAGACAACTGGTATCCAGAAGGAAATGGAGATAAGCTTGGTGCCGGATAGCAGCAGCGTCAGAGTGCTGCACAGAATGATAAATCATAACCTATGGGAAATAGAAGCCGCGCCTTGGGCACTTTCGGTAATGGCAAAGGGGGGAAGGGCTATAATACCCCACGAGAGTTATCAGCCTCATGGGAAAAAACTTACCCCGGTAAGACCTCTTGTTCTCTGGAGTTACACGGAAATGAAAGATCCCAGGTGGATCTGGGGGAACAGGTTTATCCAGTTGAAGCAGGATCCCGGTGCAAGAGGCAGCCAGAAAATAGGAGTTTTAAATACACTGGGCTGGATTGCGTATTATCTGGATGGGAAAGTTTTTATTAAGAGATATAATTATGACCCGGAATCAAAGTACCCTGATTTTGGATCGAATACGGAAGTCTATACCGATAAGGATATAATTGAAATTGAAACACTGGGAAGTTTGGAGAGGATATCACCCAATGACTCTGTTGAGCATATAGAAACTTGGTTTTTATTCAAAGAAAATCTTGATGAGGATGAGAAGTCCCTGGAAAATAAATTGATTCCCTTGGTAAAAAAGACAGATGATGATTTTTGAGAGGCTGCAGTCAGGTAAAAAGCTTATATAAGATAAAATAAAATATAAGATATTTTTTTACTTATTTCTTCTTTGCCATCTTGTTTTTTTAAGCATCTTCTTATGCTTCTTTTTCCTCATTTTTCTTTTTCTCTTTTTGACTACTGAACCCATGACAATCCCTTAAATACTAATATATTTATAAAAAATTTAAAAAATCGTTCTGATACCAAATAAGCTATTATACCAGAAATGATTCTTATATTGTATTTATAATAAAGGAAATTTTATCTATGATTAGAGATGTAAGAGAGAGTATAGAATAGAGATGATTTTTTTACCATAATTATAAAAAAAATATTAATTAGAAGATAAAACTAAAAAATATCGGTTTAAAATGAGTTTTTATTGACATACAATATATAGTGTATTAATATATATAAATGTACAATATAGTGAGTTAATTTAGATTTCCAGGTATAATTATAATTTTCATAAAGGTAAGAAATAATATTAATTGTTCTCACGGTTTTGCTGTTTCCTCTATGAGAACGGGCAATATTAATTGAAAAAAATGGAGGTTTTAATCAATGAAAGAAATTAAAGAATTAAATAAAAAGAATCTGAATGATTATTACCTCAATAAAAAGGTCGACCTCTCTGAAAATGCGGTAAGAGTGCTGGAGAGAAGGTATCTAAAAAGGGATGAAGAAGGAGTCCTTTTAGAAAAACCCCTGGATATGTTTATAAGGGTGGCCAGAAACATAGCATCTGCAGAAAAGAAATATGGAAAGACAGAACAGGAAATAATACATCTGGAGAAGCAGTTTTTTAATATTATGACAGATCTTGACTTTCTTCCAAATTCTCCGACGCTTATGAATGCCGGAAAGGAACTACAGCAACTGGCTGCCTGCTTTGTCCTTCCTGTAGGTGATTCTATGACTGCTATTTTTGAAGCATTAAAAGAAACTGCATTGATCCAGAAGTCTGGAGGCGGTGTCGGTTATTCCTTTTCCAGTATAAGACCCAAAAACGATGTGGTTCTTTCCACAAAAGGAGTTTCAAGCGGGCCTATATCTTTTATGACTGTTTTTAATGCTGCTACCGACACCATAAAGCAGGGCGGGACCAGAAGAGGCGCTAATATGGGAATACTGAGGGTAGACCATCCCGATATTCTGGATTTTATCACCTCAAAGGAAAATAATGAGAAACTGACCAATTTTAATATTTCTGTAGGAGTTACCGAAACATTTATGAAAGCGTTAGAAAATGATGATGAGTATGAAATCGTAAACCCCAGGACTAAAGAGGTGGTAAATAAGTATAAGGCAAGAGAGGTGTTCAATAAAATTGTCGAGCATGCGTGGAAGAACGGTGATCCCGGTATAATATTTCTTGATAGATTAAATAAAGACAACCCCACTCCTGATCAGGGACAGATTGAAAGTACTAATCCTTGCGGTGAACAACCCCTGCTTCCGTATGAGGCCTGCAATCTGGGGTCCATTAATCTTGCCCATATGATAAAAGAGGAAGAGGGCATGGCAAAGGTAGATTACGACCGGTTAAAAAAAGTAGTCCATATTGCGGTCAGGTTTTTAGATGATGTCATTGATATGAGCAGGTATCCGCTGGAGAAAATAAATAAGATGGCTCACGGGAACAGGAAGATAGGACTGGGCGTGATGGGATATGCCGATCTGCTTATAATGCTTGGGATCCCCTATGACAGTGAAGAAGCTCTTGAACTTGCCCAGAAAGTAATGAGTTTTATTCAGGACGAATCCAAAAACGCATCAAGAGAACTGGCAAAGGAGAAAGGGATATTTCCAAACTTTAAAGGAAGTATATATAACGGTCCCGACGGTTATGAGATCAGGAATGCCACTACAACTACCATTGCTCCTACCGGAACTTTAAGTATTATTGCTGACTGCTCAAGTGGGGTAGAACCGCTGTTTGCCATATCTTTTGTAAAAAATGTAATGGACAGTGACAAACTGGTGGAAGTAAATAAATACTTCAAAAAGATTGCAGCTGGTGAAGGATTTTACAGCGAAGAGTTGATGGAAAAGATAGCGGAAACAGGCAATCTGAAAGAGACCGGCAGCGTTCCTCAAAAATATAAGAGGATATTTGTTACCGCACATGAGATATTCCCAAAGTGGCATGTAAGGACTCAGGCGGCTTTCCAAAAATTTGTGGATAATGCGGTATCCAAGACGGTCAATTTTCCTAATGATGCCAAAGTAAGTGATGTGGAGGATGTTTATATGCTTGCATACAGGCTGGGATGCAAAGGTATAACTATTTACAGGGATAAGAGCAGGGAAAGTCAGGTGCTTCAGGTAGAAGGTAATAAAAAAGAAGGGAAAGAAAAGATAAAAAGAGTTGTAATAAAGAAAGTGGCAGAAAGAATGGTGAAGAGTTCTTCTAAAGAAGATATAAAAGATAAGGATAAGCCAGAAGGAAAAAAATTAAAACCAAGGTCGAGACCTGAAGTTACTTACGGAATGACCAAAAAATATAATATAGGGAATTGCGGGAAGCTTTATGTGACTATAAATTCAGATGAAAACGGTATCTGTGAAGTTTTTATCAATACAGGCGAGGAAGGTTGTGCCGCTTTAACAGAAGCTGTAGGTAGACTGGTAAGCATTTCTATAAGGTCGGGCATAGATCTTGAATCAGTAAAGGAACAATTGAAAGGAATAAGATGTGCAACATGTATAGCTGACTCTGAGACGCATGTTCTTTCATGTCCTGATGCTATATCAAAAGCTATAGATTTCTATCTCAATGGAACCAGTAAATTTGATCTGTCGGCAACCAAAGGACCAAGATCTCTGGTGGTATGCCCTGAATGCGGGGACGTAATGGAGCCCGAAGGGGGCTGTTATGTCTGTAGGAACTGTGGCTATTCCAAGTGTTCTTGATCTTTTTTTATTCTTTTAGGATCTTTTCCAGAGAAGAAATGTAGATATTATAGTCTACCCTGGTAAACAAAACCATCCTTACAAGACTTATTTCAGGGTGTTCATTTAAAAAATCGATGATAGTCTTAAGGGCGGTATTAGATGCTTTTTCTACCGGGTATCCGAATATCCCGGTGCTTATGGAGGGAAAAGAAATACTGCTTATTTTATTTTTTAAAGCTGTAAGGAGACTGTTTTTATAACAGCTCTCAAGCTTTTCGGCATCATCCTTAGCGCCGCTGTATACGGGGCCGACGGTATGGATGACATATTTTGCCTTTAGGCCATATCCTCCGGTCAGTCTAGCTTCGCCCGTGTTGCAGTACTCAAGAGTCTTACACTCAGCCCACAGCTCCGGTCCGGCTGCCCTGTGAATGGCGCCTGCCACTCCGCCTCCGGGAGCAAGATGGCTGTTTGCAGCATTGACCACTGCATCAGTGTCCTGTATGGTTATATCTCCTACTGTAAGCTCCAGAGTTGATTTTCCGATTTTTTTTCTGGTCAACATATGTTATTTGGGCTTTAGTATATGATTATTTTAATATACTTTTTTATAAATAATTACTCGTTTTTCCAGCAATATTTAGTATAAATGATCAAGCCTGCTGCAAAGAATATAAGAGATATTATTATGGTAAGTGAGAGATTTAAAGCAGAAGTGGTGTCATACGCTTCATTGCCTGTAAGGTAATATGCAATGATGTTATTTATTGATGACATGGGCCAGTACCTGGCAAAGGTCTGCAGTACTTTTGGAAGCATGCTGTAATCGAAAAACACGCCTGAAATAGCTGAAGTTATAACAGCTACACCAGTAGCTGTCATTATGGCACCCTGAACGCTTTTAATAAGCGAACCGAAGATAAGGCCTAATCCTGCTGATGAAAGAATGCCAAGGATTAAAAAGCCTATTGATTTAAAAAGGTCAGCTGTGCTAAAAGAGAACCTGGCCCCCAGCGACATCCCTACTATCAATATGATGATGATGCTTATAATGGAAAAGAAAAGGACCGCAAGTATTCTTCCTATTGATTCTTTCCAGGGCTGTACAGGCATTGATTTAAGCTTGTAAAAAAGACCTTTAAACCTGTCTTCAGAAATTGTCGCCGCAAGGCTGGTCATACCTGAGATCATAAAAGAAAAAGTGATCATAGATATGGTTATCTGGCCTTTGGCGAGTCCAAGATATTCTTCAGGAACGCCTCTTAAAAAAACAAATACTCCCAGAAGCAGCCAGAGTACAGGCCAGGCGATCACCCAAAAAAGCGCAGATTTACTCATAAGATTATCTTTGATTCCTTTTACAAGAGTAGCAGAAATCTGATTCACTCTTTTTCCTCCCTGACAAATTTTCCTGTCAATTTAAAAAATACATCTTCCAGCGATGGTATTATGGAACCTATCTGGATTATTTTATATCCTTTTTCTTCAACAGCTTTTACTATTTTTGGGATAATTCCTTCAGTTTCATTATTGTAAATCTTATATCCCTTCTCAGTCTCCTGTAGTTTTTCTCCCTTGCTGAAGCCTTCGAGTATTTCCATTATCTTCTCATTTTTAATAGAGGTCTCTATATTTATTATGTTTTTAAGATCGCTGTTATTTTTAAGTTCATCAGGCGTTCCCTCTGCAATGATTTTGCCATCATCCATGAAGCCGACCCTTGATGCGTTTTCTGCATCAGAACCAATATGGCTTATTAATATAATAGTTGTTGTTTCATCTTTTATTATATCAATAAGTCCAAAAAAGTTTCTTCTGGCCGAAGGGTCAAGACCGGTGGTCGGTTCATCCAAAATTAAAATTTTAGTTCCAGGGAAAAGAATTGTGGCAAGTTCCAGTCTTTTCCTCATACCGCCAGAATATTTACTCACCCTTTTATCTGCATCTTCGGCAAGGCCGATTTTACTTATTAGATCATTGACAACATGTGATGCTTCTTTTCTTTTATATCTCAGCATTCTGGCAAAATAGGTAAGATTTTCTCTTCCGGTAAGGCTTGAGTCTGAAAAATTTTCCTGAGGCAGATATCCTATCATATCTTTTGCCTTGGAAGGATTTTTACCGTAGATCTCCACTGTACCGCTGTTCTGGGTTCTTATTGATGCGATGATCGAGGACAGTGTAGTTTTTCCTGAGCCATTAGGTCCCATAAGACAGTAAAATTCGCCCTCTTTAATATTTAGACTAAGATTGTCTACTACTTTTTTACCGCCATATTCTTTAGTAACATTTTTTATGACTATGGAATCCATTATTCTTTAAAAGTAAAAATTTAATTGTTTTTTGATATGATAATATAATAATGGTTTTTTTTGAAATAAAATATTAAATTTTTAGTATTATCTATATTTTAAATCTACAGGTGATAAGCTAAAATAGACAGTTGGAAATTTAATTATCAATGACCAGTTATATTAAATATGAGATGTTATCTTACAGGGTCTAAAGCCTGCAGTCTAAAAATAAAAGAAAATCCCAGTCAGATATTTATTGCGTATAATTATAAATATAAGAATGTGGGAAAAGTCGTTGAAGAAGCAGTATTTCCTGCACTGAAAAAAGCAGGATTAAAATATAAGGTAGCCAGACTGGAAATAAGGACCAAGGATTTCTTCTGCAAAATATGCGAACTTATCCAGGAATCAAAATACTTTCTGGCAAATCTTACCAATCCGACCTTTAATGTCGGACTGGAACTGGGGCTGGCTTTAGGGCTGGAAAAAGAGATTATTTTAATTGCCAGCAGGAGGACAAAAATACCTTCTGATCTTATAAGACAGGAAGTAATCTTTTATTCAAAAGATATGGAAGATCTAAAAGTCAAAGTTATAGGGTGTATAAAAAATAATCGTTAATATTCTATATATTAACTTTTAGCAGGAGTATCTGATTTTCTCCTTTTATAGATAATCTCGTTTATGAAGTTTATTATAAGAACGCTTATTACCGAGCATGCAATAATTAAAATCCAGTGGTATAAGCCAAGGCTTGCAGTCTTGAATATATCCTGAAGCCAGGGGATATAGATTATCCCGATCTGTAGCAGGATCGATGCAAAAACAGCAAAGTTTAGATATCTGTTCGCAAATATATTCTTTCTGAATATGCCCTTATCCTCAAACCTGAAATTAAAAGTATGGAAGAGCTGGGTTATTACAAGAGTGGTAAATACTGAAGTCTGGAAAATCTCCCGGTCATAAGAAAGATTTTGGGTACTGAAAAGAAGGGGACCTGCAAAGTATACAAAAAGTGCCCCCAGAGTCAAAACAATACCCTGCCATAAAATAGTATAGAGTCCTCTTCTGCTTAAAATATGTTCTTTTTTCTTGGTAGCCTTTCTTTTCATGATATCTTTTTCGGGAGGATCTATACCCAGTGCCATGGCAGGCAGCCCATCGGTTATCAGGTTCATCCAGAGTATTTGGACAGGCAGCAGCGGAATGTATAGAAATCCTCTCTGGCCGGTCATAAAGTAGAATATATAATCACCTGCCACTATGGCGATAAACATCAGGAGAACTTCCGAAATATTGCATGACAGAAGGAATAATATGAATTTTTTCAGGTTATCATATATTACTCTTCCCTGTTTTACGGCTTTTACTATAGTGGCAAAATTATCATCGGTCAGGATCATGTCGCTTGATTCTTTACTTACATCAGTCCCTACTATTCCCATTGCCACGCCAATATCGGCTCTTTTTAGTGATGGGGCATCATTTATTCCATCACCGGTCATAGCAACTATATGCCCGTTTTTCTTTAGAGCTTCTATAATGTCCACTTTGCTGGCAGGAGATACTCTTGCGAATATTCTTATATCTTCTATCTGGTTTTCAAGTTCCTCTCTGGTCATCCTGTCAAATTCTTCACTGTCAATGATTTTGTCGGCAGCGCCAAGTATCCCCAGTTCCTCCCCTATGGCTCTGGCAGTTATTTTATGGTCCCCGGTCACCATAATGATCTTAATATTAGCTTTTTTACATTTTTCAATAGCGTCGTATACTTCCGGCCTAGGAGGATCTATCATTCCTGCTATACCAAGATATACAAGATCGTGTTCTGATTCTTTTATTTCCTCTTTATAAGGAAGACTGTCCAGATATTTAAAGGCAAAAGCAAGATTTCTCATTGCCCTGCCGGCAAGCAGAAGATTGTTTTTACTGATTTTTTTCTTGTCAGTGTCAGTTAGATTTTCTATCCTGCCATTTTTTATTATTTTAGTGCATTTACCTGTAATTACCTCGGGAGCCCCCTTTGAGAATAGGATGTATTTATGACCAGAATTGGTATTGCCGCCGGCTGGTATTTTGTTAATGGTGGTCATCATCTTGCGGCCGGAATCAAATGGTTCTTCCAGTGTTCTGGGATAGTCTTTTTCAAGCTGGTCTTTGTCTATTGAGTAAAAACTGCTCATTTCAATCAGTGCTGCTTCGGTAGGGTCTCCGGCGATTTCCCCTTTTTCCTTATCTATGTAGTGTGCATCATTGCACAGGACAGCATTTTCAATTAGTATTTTAAGTGCACCGCGGCTGTCTAAATTCTTCAGTCTTGGGGGGTTTTTTATACTATTTTTATCTTTCTTACTATATTTTTCTATAAAATCATTATAGTCCCCGACCTCATTTAGGCCTGAATAGATTCTTCGCACCATCATCTTATTCTCAGTAAGGGTCCCCGTTTTATCCGTACAGATGACAGAGACACTGCCCAGGGTCTCAACAGAGCTAAGTCTTCTCACAATGGCATTATTTTTAGCCATCTTCTGGACACCGAGTGCTAGGGAAACTGTGACTATGGCCGGTAATCCTTCGGGTATGGACGCGACTGCCAGTGCAACGGCAACCAGGAGCATCTGTGCGATTGAATTGCCCTTAAGTATTCCAGACAGGAAGACAATAACACTTACAGCAAGGCATATTATGCCGATCTTTTTTCCTACTGTTTTTAATTCAATTTGAAGTGGAGTAAGTTCTTCTTGTTCCTGGACCATACTGGCGATTTTACCTATCTCGGTATGGGATCCTGTACCGATGACCACTGCGCTGCATCTCCCCTTGACAATTGTAGTACCGCTGAACAGCATATTTTTCTTATCACCGAGTGCAGTATTTGTTTTTTTAATAGTACTGATGGTTTTATTTACCGGAAGGGATTCACCAGTGATAATTGATTCATTGGCCTGAAGATTTACCTGATCAATGATTCTGCTGTCTGCCGGTACGAGGTCTCCTGCGTTAAGTTTTATAATGTCCCCGGGAACTAAATTTTTAGAATAAATACTTGATTCCCGTCCATCTCTTATGACTAAGGCACTGGGGGAGGCAAGCTCTTTTAGGGCCTGCAGGGCTCTTTCAGCTCTGAACTCCTGAACAAATCCCAGAACCGAGTTTAATATCAGTATGATGAGTATCACGATGGCATCGGTGATTTCTCTTATGATTATCCCTGAGATTAATGCAGCCGCAATAAGTATCCATATCATAAAGTCATTGAACTGTGAAATGAATATTTTAAAAGGCGACCGCCCCCTTTTTTCTTCCAGCTGGTTATAACCATAGAGGGATACCCGCTCACCAGCGTCTTTTCTGCTTATACCGTTTTTAGGGTCGGTTTTCAGAATGTTTAAGACTTCCTGGGTAGACTTTGTATGCCATAATGGTTTTTTAGAAAGAACAGGATCGGTTCTGGAATTGTCAGTTTTATATTTTATTACCATTCCTCCATTTTCTGTTTACCGGTATATTATTAATTGTAAAAAGATTAGATTTACGGGTTGTTAAATATTAAATCATATATATTGCGGTGAGTAAATTGTAAAAGATGGTAAGTTATTTCGCACTCCAGATATTGTGAAACATTTCCCATTCGGAAATATGGCTCTTTATATACTTTTCCATTACTGCCAGTATTTTTACCATATTTTTGGATATCAGTGTTTCCTTGTCGCCTTCTCTTATAAGGTCGAGCGGTTCTTCAAAAATCAATAAATGGTTGTATTTATCTTTTCTCCAGATAAAACTTGGCACAAGAGACGCTCCGGATCTTAATGCTATCTGGAGAGCACCGGTAGGCAGATAAGCAGTTTTTCCAAAGAATTTGAAAGGCCTTGCAGCCTGTCCGGTAGGATCCCAGTCAGTAGGTACCGCTATTATTTCATTATTTTTAAGTATCTTAAAGACTTTCAGCATCCTGTTAATATAAAGTGTCTTAAACCCTTTCGACATTCTTTTTGCTTCAAAGAATCTACCAACCAGTTTATTTTTTCTGACCAGGCTTGTACCCCATATCTTATATCCGTCTACTGCTAATCTGCAGGCACCCCATTCAAAATTTCCGATATGGGCAGTAAAAATAACCACTCCTTTTCCTCTCAGCAGCGCGCTGTCAAGATTTTTAAGACCCTTTGTTTCTACTCTTTGTTTTAGTTTCTCCCTGGAGATAATGGAATGTTTTAAAAAATCTATAATGTTCTTCCCCCAGTTTATAAAAATTTTTTTTGCTATATCATGAGTTTCCTTACTGTCCTGGCTGATGCCAAGCGCTATGGATATGTTTTTTTTAATGATCTTGACACCGACGCCGGTCGCAAACCAGAGCATTGCACCAAAAGCTGCAATACAGTATGAAACAGGGTAAGGTGTCGCAATAGCAATAAATTCAACGATCCTATATCCTATATATCCGAACATCGATACTCTCTTTCTTGAAAAGATATTGTATAATAATAATAAATTTTAGTTATAAATTAAAGTTCTTATATCAATAGTGGTCTATTTAAGTAATAAAAACAATATTTATCAAATATCAAATAGCGATAGGAGGAGTTTTATTTATGGCAGAACAGGAAAATAAGGGTTCCGGTCTTGAAGCAATATTGAATTATAAAACTACCGGGAAGTTAGTGGTAAGCGTTTATCTTATGGTAGACGGTTCCAGAGTGATCAAGAAAGACTACCAGACTAAGTTAAATTCCATGGTTGTCGCTACAAGAGAGAAGATTGAAGCTGATACTAATTTAGACCGAAGCCAGAAAAAGGAAGTATCCGAGACTCTTGAAAAAGTGAAAGCATATATAAATGATAAGTTTAGGGCAGATTCCACCAGTACAATTGTGATTTTTTCCTCTGGAGACGGGCTCTGGGAGGAATTTAGAATACCTATAATAATGAGATCGAAAATAATTGTAGATCCCAAGCCTTACACCCAGAATATAAGATCCCTTATCAATAATTCAAAAAGGTACGGTGTGCTGCTTTTAAACAGAGAAAAGGCACAGATATATTCTATATATCTTGGGGAAGTAAACCAGTATCTGGCAGCATTTATAAGTGACGTTCCGTCAAAAGTCAATTTTAGGAGCCAGGCTGCTTTTAGAGAGAAAAAGATACTGGGAAGATTGGAAGAAAAGCTTAACCATTTCTTTAAACAGGTAAATGATAAAGCTATGGAACTTTTTAAAGAAAAAAAGTTTGATTATTTGATTTTAGCCGGCAGGAGAGAAATAATCCCCAAATTTACCAATTATCTTCACAGTTACCTTCAGTCAAACTGTATTGGAAATATTGATGCCGAGCCTGATTCAAATATTTCTTTAATTGAGGAAAAGGCTAAAGAGGTCATTGACAGGTTCGAGATTAAATCAAAGAATGATCTGATTGACAGGTTGCTTGACGAATATAATCCGAATAGAATGGGCGTGCTGGGCATTGACGCAGTGGTAAAATATTTGTTGATCGAGCAGATAAAGACTTTAATATATGACAGGCAATTCACACATAAGGGATATCTATGCAGTAAATGTCACTATATAACCATTGAACAGAAAGATAGGTGCCCTTATTGTAATGGAGATCTGACATTTTACAGTGATATAGTAGATGAGATTGTAGAAGGTGCCCTGGACCAGGGATGTGAGATCGTAGATATAGAAGGTAATAAGAAATTGACGGAAGCCGGAAGCATAGGTGCCGTGTTGAGGTATAAATTATAATAAAGATGATTTTATTTTGGTTTTTGCAGTTCTGAGAGTTCCTTGGTGAATTGCTTTATATTATCAAACTGCTTGTAAACGGAAGCAAACCTGATATATGCTACTTTATCCAGATCTTTTAATCTTTTAAGGACCAGGTTGCCTATTTCCCTGGAATGTATTTCATTAGAAGGCATACTGGAGATCTCGCTTTCAATATCGTCAACGATTTTATTTAACTCTTCTGTGCTTATATTTCTTTTTATGCATGCCCTGATAAGACCGCTTAATATCTTATTTCTGTCGAAGGGCTGTCTGGTATTATCTTTCTTTATGACTGCAATGGGTTGATTTTCAAGTCTTTCGTAAGTGGTAAATCTTTTACCGCATTTTTCGCACATCCTTCTTCTTCTAACGCTATCATTAGAATCAGTCAGTCTGGAATCTATGACTCTTGTATCAGGGTTTGAGCAGTATGGACATTTCATTTTTTACATTCCTTTGAAAAATACTCTAAATAATTTTTTCATTACCGGGCTTACATCTTTTCTTCCTTTCGTATAGTAAGATTTTAACAAATTTCTGGTTTTTATGCTGTATACAATAGTTACAAGAAGCCCAAAGATCAACCACCAGATGCTTCCTTCGTAGACCCAGATAAAAAAAGAAAATATGAAGAATCCCATTGCGGTGGAAACATAAGAATCTTTAATTATGAATAGAGCCACGGGTATAAACAGTAGATAAAGAAAAGGAAAAGATATTGGTGACAGGTAAAGCAGTCCGCCCAAAAAAGCAGAGACTCCCTGGCCTCCCCTGAAGCCGATATAGATCATCCAGTTATGGCCTATTACTGCAAAGACCACAGCAAGAAGCGGAATAAAAACATGTTCCGAAAACCTGTCTGCGATGTATGCCGCCAGCGCTCCCTTTCCGATATCTGTGATTATTACCATTACTCCGGCAAATCTTCCTACATTGGTGATGGTATTCATCCCTCCGACGTTTTTGGATCCTTCTCTTCTTATATCAATGCCTTTTATTTTTCCTGCTATATATGCGGATGGGAAGGACCCAATAAGGTATGATATTAAAAGAATAACTGCTGTATTCAAGTAAAAATTTCGTAGAAGCATTTATCTCCTGTGATCAATTGATAATATAAAATATGACAGGAAAATAAAACAGCAAGCTGCTTACCGCAATAATGAACTGATTATATCATAAAGAAAATTCATTAAAAAACGATTATATATATAATATGAAATAAAATATGAAGGTGATTTTTCTAGCAGATTACTGTTTTCTTAATATTAATAGTATTTATTAATTAAAATATTTTTACTTTTAAGTGAAAAATTAATTTTGCGATTTATTAAAATTCTTTTATAATAAGTTGACAATAATGATTTTATTTAATAAAATTATAGATGAAAATAATAAGATTGGTGGGTACATTGTTTGAGGAAGAAGATAAAAGTTATCCTATTGAATTGGTAGCTGATTTTTTAGGAGTAAACAGCAGGACTCTTTACTATTATGAGAGATTTAGCCTGGTAAGACCTTTAAGAAGAGGCAGAAAAAGATACTATTCAAAAATGGATGTCAGATGGCTGGAGTATGTCAGGGAACTTATGTATAAACAGGGTATGAATTTGAGATCAATAATCATACTTATAAAGAGGAGAGATAACATAATTTTAGGAAAGTGTCCTGAAGATGTGGTTGAGTGTTTTAAAAATTACTTAATGCGGATCAGCAAAGAAGAAAAGTGATTTGTTGATACCGCTGAAAAAGGCAACTTTAGATTTAATTAATTTATAAAGATAAATTAAAGGGAAAGGATGAATATAATATGGCGAAAGCAGTAGGAATTGATTTGGGAACAACTAATTCATGTATTGCTGTTATGGAAGGCGGAAAGCCTACGGTTATAACCAACAGCGAGGGCAACAGGACTACGCCTTCTGTAGTAAGCCTGACAAAAAAGGGTGAGCGGCTGGTAGGGCAGCTGGCTAAAAGGCAGGCAGCTTTAAACCCGGAAAATACTATTTATTCTATAAAGAGATTTATAGGTAGAAAGTATAGTGAGGTTGAAAGTGAGAGAAAGATAGTATCATACGAAGTAGAGAAAGGAAGAAATGGTCTGGCGGAAGTAGAAATAGGAGGTAAGAGCCATACGCCGGAGGAGATATCGGCAATGATACTTCAGAAATTAAAAAGGGATGCAGAAAGTTATCTTGGAACCAGTATTACAGATGCTGTAATTACTGTTCCCGCTTATTTTAATGATGCCCAGAGACAGGCGACCAAGAACGCAGGAAAAATTGCAGGGCTTAATGTGCTGCGAATAATCAATGAACCAACAGCAGCATCGCTGGCTTACGGGCTTGAGAAGAAAAAAGAAGAAAAGATATTGGTATTTGACCTGGGAGGAGGGACATTTGATGTTTCCCTTCTGGAAGTCGGAGAAGGCGTATTTGAAGTAAAGGCAAGTCACGGTGATATGCATCTTGGTGGAGATGATTATGATGACAGGATCATGAACTATGTTGCTGATGAATTTAAGAAGGACCAGGGGATTGATTTAAGAAAGGACAAACAGGCACTGCAGAGATTGATAGAGGCATCAGAGAAGGCAAAGACAGAATTGTCTACGGTAATGGAAACTAATATAAGTCTCCCTTTTATAACCGCAGATGCTGATGGTCCCAAGCATCTTGATGTAAAGATAACCAGGGCTAAATTTGAACAGCTGACAGCAGATCTCACAGACAGGTGTAAAGGACCTCTGGAGAAAGCCCTAAAAGATTCTGGATTAAAAAAAGCTGATATTGATGAGGTGATACTTGTAGGTGGAGCAACCAGAATGCCGGTTATACAGAAGCTGGTCAAGGATTATACAGGCAAGGAACCCAATAAAAGTGTAAATCCCGATGAAGTGGTCGCAGTAGGTGCAGCTATCCAGGCAGGGATATTAAAAGGAGATGTTAAGGATGTGGTACTTCTGGATGTGACGCCGCTTTCTCTTGGTATTGAGACTCTGGGAGGTGTAATGACCAGGTTGATTGAAAAGAACACCACCATTCCTACCAAAAAAAGTGAGATATTTACCACCGCAGCTGATAATCAGACCAGCGTTGATATTCATGTTCTACAGGGGGAGCGTGATATGGCAGGGGATAATAAGACAATAGGAAGATTTAGACTGGATGGGATTCCACCTGCTCCCAGGGGTATTCCGCAGATAGAGGTTACATTTGATATTGATGCAAACGGAATTGTAAATGTTTCTGCTAAGGACACTACTACCGGGAAAGAACAGAAAATTACCATTACTGCGACATCACACTTAACTGATGAAGAAATAGAGAAGATGGTCAATGAAGCGAAAGAACATGCAGAAGAAGATAAGAAAAAGCGGACGATCGTGGATGTTAGAAATAATGCTGATAGCTTGATTTATGCTAGTGAAAAGTTGATTAGAGATATTGGCAGCAAGGCTCCTGAAGATTTGAAAAAGAGCATTGAGGATCAGGTAAAAGTTTTAAGAAAGAGTATGGAATCCGACAATGCTGAAGAGATAAAGAAGGAGACAGAGAAATTACAGAACCTGCAGAATGAGCTGTCGCAGAGGCTGTATGCACAGGCCGGTTCGGGAGCAGGTGCTGGACCGGGAGGTTCCGGAGCAGGGGGCCAAAAAGCTGAAGGCAAGCAGGCAGGCAATGGAGAAGAAGATGTAATTGATGCTGAATTTGAAGAAAAAGATGATGAAAAAAAATAATGAATTGATTTATGGATAAGTTTTTAAGGAGGTGATATAGATGCCGATAGTAAGATGGGATCCGTTTAGTGATATGATTCAGTTACGTGACGAGATAGGTAGATGGTTTGAAGGAGTGTCAGAGAGAGGAAAAGAGAGGAAATCTGCAGTGTGGGCTCCTGATGTGGACATCAAAGAGACTGATAAAGAAGTGCAGATAAAAGCGGATTTACCGGGTATGAAATTGGAGGATATCGACGTCTCTGTAGATGATAACCAACTGCTGATCAAGGGAGAAAGAAAAACAGAAAGAGAAGAAAAGGAAAAAGACTATATTAGAGTGGAAAGAAGTTACGGATCATTCTACAGGTCATTTAATATTGGAGTTCCGGTAAAGGCAGATGAAATAAAGGCCTCTTATAAAAACGGTGTACTGGAAATCAATCTACCTAAAGCTGAGGTTAAGAAACCAAAGAAGATAGAGATAAGTTCCAAATAACAGGGTTTCTTAATCGGTAAAATGTATACTATAATGCTTGCCCATAGCTTGATTTTAGAAGTTATGGGCAGGCGTGTTTATAGAATGATTATAGGCGAATACAAATGGTTGAATATAAGGATTATTACAAAATATTAGGTGTAAGCAAAAACACATCACAGGATGAAATAAAAAAGGCTTTCAGGAAGCTGGCGAGAAAATACCACCCTGATGCCAATCCAAACAATCCGGAAGCTGAAGAAAAATTTAAGGAAATAGGGGAAGCGTATGAGGTGTTGGGAAATCCTCAGAAGAGGTCCAAATATGATCAGCTTGGTGCAAACTGGAAACAATATTCGCGTGCTGGTGCAGGATGGCCAGGCGGAGGCGGAAGGACATATACCTATGACTTCGGAGGAAGAGGTTTTAGCTTTGATGATATTGGAAGCGGGTTTTCCGATTTCTTTGAAATGTTTTTTGGAAGAGGTGCTGATGAAAGATTTTCTGGCTTTGGCCGGAGTGATAGTTCACAATACGGTAGAAGTACCCGCACCAATATGCAGAAAGGCCAGGACATGCAGTCAGAACTTAGTATAACCCTGAGGGAAGCTTATACCGGCACCCAGAGGTCACTGAGATTACAGAAGGAGGGTAGAACCAGAGCAGTAAATGTGAAAATACCAAAAGGAATTAAAGATGGTGGAAAGATAAGACTGGCCGGGGAAGGTGCAGGTAGTCCTACTGGCGGTCCGGCTGGAGACCTGTATCTTTTGGTAAATATTGCCGGTCATAACTTTTTTATCAGAAAAGAGGACGATCTGTACTGTGAAGTACCTGTTACCATAAAGGAAGCCTACTACGGCTCAAAGATAGATGTGCCGACTTTTGACGGCAAGGTAATGGTAAAAGTCCCGCCAAAGACCCAGGGAGGGAAGACGTTAAGACTCAAGGGAAAAGGTATGCCGAAGTTAAGAAAAGGCGGTTATGGAGATCTTTATCTAAAGATAAGGCTGGTACTGCCGGAAAAATTAAGTGGTGAGCAAAAAAAGAATTTTGATAAATTTGCCGAGAGTTTGGATGAGAACCCAAGGGATAGTATTATTGTATGATTTTTAATATAAACGGGAGTGATTTAAAAATATGCAGATAGATAAATTTACTATAAAAGCACAGGAACTTCTGTCACAGGCCCAGAGAATTGTGTCTGAAAATGGGCATCAGGCTATCGATGATATTCATCTGATGTCTGCCATGCTGGAGCAGAAGGACGGAATAGTCATACCTATTTTTAAAAAACTGGAGGTCAGTATCGATGAGTTTACAGCCAAAATAAACAGTGAGCTGACAGAACAGACAAAAGTATCCGGGCAGACAGCTCAGGTTTATATGAGCCCCCGGTTAAACAATATATTAAACGGCGCCTTCAGCGAAGCGGAACAATTAAATGATGAATACGTTTCGACTGAGCACATTTTGATATCTCTGGCCCAGAGTGATGGGAAAGTGGGGCAGTTGCTGAAGCAGTATGGTGTCACCAAAGATAAAATATATAAGATACTGGTAAGCATAAGAGGAAGCCAGAGAGTTACTGATCAGAATCCTGAAGATAAATATCAGCCGCTCAAGAAGTTTGGAAAGGATATAACTTCCCTGGCAGCAAAAGGAAAACTTGATCCGGTCATAGGAAGAGATGATGAAATAAGAAGAGTGATACAGGTGCTTTCCAGGAGGACTAAAAATAATCCTGTACTTATAGGTGACCCCGGTGTGGGGAAGACGGCTATTGTAGAAGGTCTGGCAAATAGAATAGTGCTGGGAGATGTCCCCGAGAGCCTAAAAGATAAAAAAGTAATAGCCCTTGATATGGGAGCTCTGGTAGCCGGGTCTAAATACAGGGGTGAGTTTGAAGACAGGTTGAAGGCGGTTCTGAAAGAAATATCAAAGTCCCAGGGACGTATAATACTGTTTTTAGATGAACTCCATACAATAGTAGGAGCAGGAGCAGCAGAAGGTGCTGTAGATGCTTCAAATATGTTAAAGCCCATGCTTGCACGAGGTGAACTGCATGCTATTGGAGCAACTACCATTGACGAGTACAGAAAGTACATCGAAAAGGATGCTGCGCTTGAAAGGAGATTTCAGCCAATCCAGATAAACGAGCCTTCGGTAGAAGATACCATTTCAATACTTAGGGGGCTCAGGGAAAAGTATGAAGTGCATCACGGGGTCAGAATAAAAGATGCTGCGCTGGTATCTGCAGCAATTCTTTCAGATAGATATATATCCGACAGGTTTCTGCCTGATAAGGCCATTGACCTGATTGATGAAGCTGCTTCAAGATTAAGAATTGAAATAGACAGCATGCCCACTGAGATCGATGAAATTGAAAGAAAAATAAAACAGCTTGAGATCGAGATACAGGCATTAAAGAAGGAGAAAGACAAGGCTTCTGCAGCCAGGATGGAAAAACTAAAAAAAGAGCTTTCTGGTCTCAGGGAAAAAAGCAGTGCAATGAAAATCCACTGGGAGCAGGAAAAGGAGATAATTGAAAATATAAGAAATATAAAAGAAGAGATTGAAAAGGCAAAGACAGATGCAGAACAGGCGGAAAGGGAAGCAGACCTTCAGAAAGCGGCAGAATTAAAGTATGGAAAACTGCTGGAGCTTAAGAAAAAGTTAGATAAGGAGAATAAAAAGCTGGAACAGCTGCAAAAGGGTCAGAAGATGCTGAAAGAAGAAGTGGATGAAGAAGATATAGCAGAAACGGTTTCCAAGTGGACAGGAATCCCAGTCACAAGACTGGTAGAAGCGGAAATCGATAAACTGATTCATATGGAAGAAAGATTAAAGCAGAGAGTCGTGGGGCAGGATGAAGCCATATCTGTGATCTCCAATGCCATAAGAAGAGCAAGAGCAGGCCTTCAGGATCCCAACCGTCCTATTGGTTCCTTTATATTCCTGGGTCCGACCGGAGTAGGCAAGACCGAACTTTCAAAAGCTCTGGCGGAGTTCCTGTTCGATAGTGAAAGAGCAATGGTAAGAATAGATATGTCGGAGTATATGGAAAAACATACGGTATCAAGACTTATCGGCGCCCCTCCGGGGTATGTCGGTTATGAAGAAGGAGGATATCTTACGGAAGCGGTTAGAAGAAAACCTTACAGTGTCATACTTTTAGATGAAATAGAGAAGGCACACAGCGATGTTTTTAATATATTGCTTCAGATAATGGATGACGGCAGGCTGACGGACGGGCACGGGAGGACGGTTGATTTTAAAAACACGGTAATAATAATGACTTCAAACATAGGGAGCCAGTGGATAACTGAACTGGGAGACAAGGACGAGGAGGAAATGAGAAAGAGGATCACTGAAGCAATGAAGGATAATTTCAAACCGGAATTTTTAAACAGGGTTGACGATATAGTCATATTCCACAGGCTGGGAGTGGATGAGATAGCAAAGATTGTTGAGATCCAGATCAAAGACCTAAAAAAGATCTTAAAAAACAAGAAGTTAAGCATAAGTATAACGGATAAGGCAAAAAAACTGCTGGCTAAGGAAGGATTTGATCCCGTCTACGGAGCAAGGCCGCTGAAAAGGGTAATACAGAATAAAGTTCAGAATGTGCTGGCTATGAAGCTATTGAACGGTGAAGTAAAAGAGGGAGATAAGGTAACGGTCGATGTGACCGGACCGGAAGGAAGGCTGCTGGATTTTAGGATTAAAAAGTAATAAAGTTTTATATAATACAAAATCAAAGGAGGCGAATTTAGGTGAAGAGATTTTTAATGGCTTTCTTAGCTATCACTGTTCTGCTTCTTTTAGCGGCATGTAATACGCAAGCAACAACTACAACAGATACTTCAACTTCAACAGGCCAGGAGGCTACTGATGTTACCGGCGAGTGGAGCGGTGACTGGCATAGGAGCGATGGAGGCGAGGAAGGTACCCTATCATCTACTTTGACCCAAAGTGGCAGTTCGCTGGTTGGTGATATGACTTTCACCAGCACCACATTTTCGTATAGCCAGGATACTACTATATCAGGGAGTGTCGAGGGTAATGATATAGTCTTTGGCATGGCTATAGGAGGTGAAGACGATTCAATAGTGACCATTGATTTTGAAGGAACAATTTCAGAAGATGGTAATCAGATGAGCGGAGAATATTCTATGTCCACAGGTTATACAGGTACCTGGAGTGTAACAAAAGAATAGTAAATTATTTCTTTAGTTAAATCATTAAAAAGATTAGTGCTCCTCTTTTGAAAGTTCGGAATCTACAAGATTTTCTTCTTCTCCTGTGCCGAACAGATCATCTGCTTCACTGGCCAGTTCCAGAAACTCTTTTTTCAGAGCATCATTTATGTTACTAATGATCTTTTTATGAACTCCGGGATCTGCAAAATCCTTAAACTCCTGCATTATATTTTCTGCAATAGGATTGATGGGCTCTCCTATAAATATATGTATTTTTCTAAAAGAATTGATGATAATTGAGATTATCCCCCTGCTTATCCTATTTCTCCAGACCCCTTTTTTACTTTCAGGGCTTATATTTGTATTATGCATATAGACAGGGATTATGGGGAGCTTTGTCTTGTAACTGAAATAAGCAGCTCCTTTGTAAAACTCTTTAAAACCGCCTTTTTTATTAAGCATTCCTTCCGGGAATATTCCAAAAAAGACATTTTTATTTTTGGATATGTTAAAAAGTTCCTTAAAGCTTTTTATATTTTTAAAAGACTGTTTTTTAAAGACAGGTACACAGTTTGCAAATTTTCTCATAAAAAAACTTGATATCCAGTTACCGAAGTTTTCGCTTTCTGCTATAAAAAATATTTTTTTCCTGATTGCAGAAAGAAGTATTATAGGGTCTGCATCTACAGTATGATTTATGGCCAGTATTACAGATTTATCACTGGGCAGCTTTTTAGGGTTGATAACCCTGGCCCTGGAAAAAATTTTATAGAAGTTTATAAATAATATCCTGGGGATACTGTAGAAGAAATCAGATATTTTTTTGATTAGATTGTGTATCATCTTTATGAAAAAATAATTATAACAGACAGATTTTAAATACTTATAGTGAATTATATAGTTTTAATTTAAAAAATTCTACTTTATTGACAAACTCTTTCATTATAGATTCGTAAAAGTGTTCTTGATATTAAGATAGTGAGTACCTCTCCAGTAATATTTATCGCATTTTTTACAATACATAAAATTTTTCTGTGTCTTGTATACATAAGGCGGAACCTTATTTTTAACATCTTCCTTTTTTACTCCGGCCAGCCTGCAGTTGCACTCTATACATCTTATAAGATTGGGTTTTAAGGAAAGACCAAGTTCTGACCGGATCTGTTCCAGCTGATTTTTTAGTTTGTCGTCCCTGACGAGCAAATATTTTATGGTGCCATTCTTAAATTCTTTTCGGGTAAGCATTAAAGAATCCCTGGTCAGGACAGCCCTGCCGGTTTTTACTGCTTTTTTTATTATTTCATCATCTGTGGCGGTATTTTTATAGAGTACGTCATAACCTGCCATGCGCAGGTATCTGGCAAGTTTTCCCACCATTATGTCTGCTATAAATTTCATATTTAAGCTGTGGCTATATCCAATGAGTTGACCTCAGCACCGATCAGAAAGATATAACTTGATATGTAGATCCAGAGTAAAAAACCGATTATGGAACCTACTGATCCGTAAGCCAGTTCAAAGTTTGCAAATCTGTTTATGAAAAAGATAAAAATATGCTTTGATATTTCCCATAAAAATGCTGCGATCAGGGCCCCTTTGTATATATGATGTTTAAAGTGGGTCTTCCTATTGGTCCCAAAGAAATAAACAATACCAAAAATCGCGAAATTAAGTAAAAGCCCCAGAAAAATAGATATATATCTTAACAGAAAAGTTGATAAGGATTCGCTTAAATCAAAGAAACCTATGACTGTATTTGTAAGATAGAAAAGGGCTGTAGATAAAAGAAAAGATAAAAATATTATTATAAAGGTCAGAGTGATTATTAGAAATCCGAAGATCTTTTGTTTCCAGTACCTTCGCTGCGATTTTGTTTTATATACCCTATTGAGGGAAAACTGTATTGAGTCAAAAACATATGTGGCTATTATTACCAGAAAAATAAAACCTATAATACCGATACTGGTCCTGTTTTCTATAATTTTTTCAATATTTGACTCCGTAAAACTATATATAATGGGGATTCTTTCTTCTACAAAACCAAGTATTGTAGTTTGGATATCGAGTCTGTCAATAAAGATACCGGATAAAGAGATAAATATTAAAATAAGAGGGAAGACAGAAAATAGGAAATAAAAGGCGATTGATGAGGCCATAATAGGACAGCCGTCTGATATAAACTTTTTTGACAGTCTCTTCAGATACCTGAAAGTGTTTATAAAAAAAAGTCTTATTTTACTCATCCGGCGCAAATTATAAGATAAATCATTAGTTAATAGTAATTTTTTTAATCTCTTTAAACTTACTGAGTTCTTTAATTATATGTGAGGGAAGTTCGGAATCCTTGCTTAACAGATTGAAAGTATAAATTTTTTTATTATTTTCATCATCAAATTCATATTTTTTGCTTTTTATATATACGGATATTCTTTTAAAAAGACTTAACATTTTATTTAGATCTTTAAAATTTTCTGAAACGGTTATTCTCACTATATAATTTGGCAGCTTTATAACTTTATCTTCGATGTATTTTAAAATGCTCAAAGTAACAAAACCAAGGATAGTTGCCAGTACTGCAAGGTAATACAGCTTGGTACCAAGTGCTATACCTATTGAAGCCACTATCCATATACTGGCAGCGGTGGCCACCCCCTTTATAAGTGTGCCCTGCCTGAAGATGACTCCTGCTCCTATGAATCCGATCCCGGCTACAATACCTGCAGCTACTCTGGAAGGGTCGACACCTGCAAGTGACGAAAACCCTAAATAGGATACTATAGTAAAGACTGTTGAGCCCAGGCATACCAGAGCGTGGGTCCTAAGACCTGCCGGTCTTTCTGCTTTTTCCCTCTGAAAACCTATTAATCCTCCAAAAATCAGAGCGAGAAAGCAGGGCATCAGAATATCAGAGATGAAAAAAATATAGTCAAATTGTATTTCTGATAGAAGCTTTTGGCCAAGTCCCATTTTTTATACTTTTTTTATTTTTAATTGAACATATATTTTATCATATTTTACTGCAGCAATGTTAATACCCATGATCTAAATAATTATTGTGCAGTTTAAAATATACTGATATGATTTGCCTTTGCCTTATGTTTTTAGTTTTTTATTTTTATTAAGATATAATGTAAGTGCTGCCGGCGCTGCAAGGAAGCAGGTTTTAGAGATATGATATTTAAGGAGAGATGATTGAGTGTTTAGATCGTCAATAAAATTATTTAAGATATTTGGAATAGAAATAAGGCTTGATTACAGCTGGTTTATAATATTTGCGTTGTTTGCCTATTTCTTTGGGTTTTATTATTTTCCCTCATACCTGCCGGAGTTAAACAAGGGCCTGCTGGCATTGATTACAATTGTAACTGTTATAGTCTTCTTCATATCGGTGTTGATACATGAGATAAGCCATTCTCTGGTCGCCAGAAGAAAGGGTACGCCTGTGGAGAGGATAACACTTTTTCTGTTTGGCGGAATGGCACAGATAGAGAAAGAACCTGAAACTCCCTATAGTGAATTTATTATGGCTATTGCCGGGCCTGTTGCAAGTTTCGTACTTGCTGGAGTATTTGGAGCAATATGGTTCTTTACCAGAGATATCAGGCCTATAGCGATACCGGTCGGGTATCTTGCAGTTATTAATCTGGTACTTGGGGTTTTTAATATGCTTCCCGGCTACCCGCTTGACGGCGGCAGGGTCCTGAGGTCAATAATATGGAAGGTTACGGGAAACCTGAAGCGCGCGACCTTTGTAGCTTCTACCGCAGGCAGAGTGCTGGGATTTATGATTATAGCAGCCGGCATATACTTTATTTTCACCGGAAATTTTTTAAATGGGATATGGCTTTCTTTTATAGGATGGTTTTTACAGTCATCTGCGCAGATGGGTTACCGGCAGCTTATTATTGAGACTTCAATAAAAGGGATCAAGGTCAAGGATGTAATAAACGAGGACATTGTATCTGTTTTAAAGGATATCACTATACAGGAACTGGTAGATGATTATTTTATGAGGTACAGGTTTGGGAGATTTCCGGTAATAGAAGATGAAAAGACACAGAAGCTAATGGGGATAATATCTTTACATGATATCAAAGAAGTCCCAAGAGAAGAATGGCATGAAGTCAGGGTAGGGGATATTGTAAAGTCGGTTTCAGATAGTGAAAAAGTGAGTCTTTCCACAGGGATATCCGATGCCATAAAAAAGATGGGCAAGAATAATCTGAGCCACCTGGTAGTGATGTCTGGAAATAAATTAAGAGGGATAATCACAAAAAGTGATGTAATGCGCTTCATAAATATCCGTTCGGAATTCCACTAGAGAGGAAAAGATAGGTTGGGATATAGATTATTCAAGCATTATAAGAAAGAGATAAAAGAGAATCTAAAGGATTTAAAGGTCATATATACGGACCTTGACGGTACCCTCTTTAATGACACGGGCTGTATCATTCAGGATAAAAAAGGTCATTACTACCTGGAGGCGGTAAAACTTCTACCAAAAATATCCAAAAAAAAATGGGATGTCGTACTTGTGTCGGGAAGAAACAAATCTCAGTTAAGATTTAACGCCCAGATGATAGGACTTAAAAACTATATTTCAGAACTTGGTTCCGAGCTGGTGTATAATTTAGGCGAAAAGGTTTATACCACATTTGACCATAAGAAAATAAAATATGACTTTACTTATAAGGGCAGGGACTTAATAGAAATAGTAGAGCTCTTTAAGACCCATTTTCCAAATAAGATAGAAAGCAAAATTGAATGGAGTATGTACCGGTCCTACAATATATTGTTTTTTGGGGAGATAGACCTTGAAGCGGCAAACGGGCTGCTTAAAAGCATGGGATACAGAGACCTGGTTATGGTGGATAATGGATTTTCACTGCTTGAAAATCTGGATCTTGATATTGAAAGACTGCATATCTATAATCTAATGCCTTCAGGTGTTGATAAGGCAAAAGGGATAAAAATGGATAAAAAAATTAGAAATTTTAATACTGATAATTGTATAGCACTTGGAGATTCTCTGGAAGATTTAAAAATGGCGGGAGAAGTAAGATATTTTTTTCTGATGAAAAATGCATTTGAGAATAGAGAAGCTATAATGGCTGCACTTGGTAAATATGACAATATATTTGTGACTGAAGGTGTTATGAATAAGGGATGGGTGGAGATAATGAGTTATCTGGTCAGTTAGACCGGTGATACCTTTACTTATTAACGGTTATTTCCATTATCAGTTATGTTCAATATAAATCTTAAATAGTTTATAATATAGAAATAAATAATCTAACAGAGGATGTATCGATAATGAGCGATAATGATAAGTCAGTTGGTAAGGGTCTTGCAGAAATGTTTACTGTTATTTCAGTTTCGGTTCTTGCAGGATTTGTACTGGGATTGCTTTTTGCACCTCAATCCGGATTAAAAACCAGAAAAAAATTAGCTGAAAAGATAAAAGATATAGTTGATAGAGGTAAGTTCGCTCTGATTGAGGCAAAAGTTTTCAGTGAGGAATTATTAGAAAAGGGTAAAGAAAAAGTAGAAAAAGTTTCTTCAAAGATCAAAGGTAAAAGCAAGTCAGATATTGACTGACGATTTGCCCATAATCCCACTTTTGTTTGTTGACAATGATTTTTTACTATAGTAGACTTTACGTTTGCTAATTTAATTGACAGCTAATGGCTACGGTAGTTTTTTAATCATTGTAGTGTTAAATTGGCAAGGGCCGTTAGCTCAGTTGGTAGAGCACCGGACTTTTAATCCGGGTGTCGAAGGTTCGAATCCTTCACGGCTCACCAGACAGAGGCCTGTTCGTCTAGTGGTTAGGACAGTAGGTTTTCAACCTACCAACAGGAGTTCAATTCTCCTACAGGCTACCATTGTAAAAGGGCGTTTAGCTCAGCTGGGAGAGCACCTGCCTTACAAGCAGGGGGTCGCAGGTTCAATCCCTGCAACGCCCACCATAGATTGATAGTAGTTCGGAGCTGTCGTCTAGCGGTTTAGGACACATGCCTGTCACGCATGAGATCGCGGGTTCAAATCCCGTCAGCTCCGCCAGTCTTGATTACGGGTTGGCGAGATAGCTCAGTTGGTAGAGCAGTGGACTGAAAATCCATGTGTCCGCAGTTCGATTCTGCGTCTCGCCACCAGTATTTGACTAAATTTTTGAATTTGATTTTATAAAATCAATAAGTTCATCGACCTGTGTGAAAGCAAGACAGGTTACTGTATCAGCAGCACCATAATAGACTGCTATGCGTCCTGTGGGCGCATCACAAAGTGCAGCACATGGGAATACTACGTTTGGCGTATCTCCAACGCATTCGTATGTTTTTTGCGGTGAGAGCAGATAAGGCTCAGTCCTATATAGAACATTCCACGGTCTGTCTATATCAAGAAGTGCAGCACCCATGCTATATACAAATCCATTACATGAGGTCAAAACGCCGTGATATATAAGGAGCCAACCTTCTGAAGTCTCGATTGGTGCAGGGCCTGTCCCTACTTTAGTGGCCTGCCATCCATAAGTTGTTGACATAACATGTCGGTGATTACCCCAGTAACGAAGATCAGAGCTTTCACTATAGAATATATCTCCAAACGGTGTATGGCCGTTGTCGCTGGGACGGCTCAGCATCGCATATCTATTTTTTATTTTTCTGGGGAACAATACCCCGTTTCTATTAAATGGAAGAAATGCATTTTCTGTTTGATAGAATTTCTTAAAATCATATGTATAACCCATACCTATTGTAGGGCCGTGATACCAGTTGCACCAGGTAATGTAAAACCTGTCTTCAATCCAGCATACACGGGGGTCATAACCATATACAAAATTACTTATTTCAGGATCATCACAGATAAAAGATATAGGCTTGCTTACTAATTTCCAGATGATACCGTCGCTGCTAAAACCGCAGTGAAGCTGCTGTTTACGCCTTCTGTCATCACAGCGGAAGACTCCTGCAAATTCTCCTTTGAAAGGTACCACGGCACTGTTGAAAATACTGTTGGACGATGGTAAGAGGTCTCTTGGTATAATAGGATTTTGTTTATAACGCCATACTGTATGTATATAGCCTTTTGGTTTTTCTTCCCAGGGAATATTAGGTAATGCGGGGCCTAAGATTGTTTGTCTGCTCATTTTCGCTGACCTCCTTGCTGTAATTTTTTGATTTAAAGATTTTGATCATTTATTATTTTATTCAACCTTTTACTTACCTCTATACAGGCACGCGCATTATGGTAGGGACATTTCCATATACCGACTTTTTCCAATCTGTCATTTACATTTCTGTCTTTATCAACAGACCAGAACCACTCTCCATAATGCTTATCAATAATATACTTTTTTACAAAGTCCCAACTGTTTAGTGATACCTGAAGGAACTCCTCTCTGCTGCTTATTTGATATGCATTTAAAAAACCCACCATTGCTTCTGCCTGAGGCCACCAATCACTGTTAAATTTAGTAATACCTTTTGAATCTCCTTCATACCACAGGCCTCCGTCGGGTGCAACACCATCCTTATAGGCAGCATCTGCCATTTTAAGGGAAATATCTTTTATATCTTTTAGAATAGACTCCTCGCCCAAAATCTCCGCAGCCTCCACCATAAGCCAGCTTCCCTCAATATCATGTCCATAGGAGACAGTATCTGAAAGAACCTCCCAGTTTTTTTTAAAGAATAGTTTAAAGTGGCAGCTTGAATAATCAATAATATGATTGGCAATAACCATTATTAAATTTTTTAAACTGTTGCGGAGATCGCTGTCATTCCAGTTTAGGAGAAGGTTTGTATATGCTTCTAAAATATGAAGGTTTGTGTTCATTGTCTTGGGAGCATTCATATCTCCTTCGCCCAGCCGCATATCTTCAGCGGGAGACCAGTCGCGGTTGAAGGCATCATAATAGCCTCCATATTGCTTTTCAGATCCAAATTTTTCTATTTTATAAAAAATATCTTTTGCAAGACGCAGGGATTCAGCGGAATTGGCTGCACGATAGAATTCCGCCAGAGCATATACTGCAAAAGCCTGGGCATATATATGCTTTTTCGTTTCGATAGGCTTTCCTTTATGGTCTGTTTTCCAGTATACTCCGCCAAATCTATCATCTATAAAATAATCAGTAAGATATTTGTAAGCCAGACTGGCGCGGTCCAGGTAAAGGTCGTCTCCAAAGGCAGTATGGGCACGGGCAAAAGTCCATAAGATTCTGGAACATAAAACCGAGCCTTTTGGTGCAGAGGGATCTACAGTCAGATCATTTAGAATCAGACCATAAAATCCGCCGTTTTCTTTATCCGGCGTTTTATAAGCCCAGAAAGGAAGAATATTTGTCTTTATTTCATTTTCTACTTCAGATTGGTAACGTTTTAATTCTTCTATGTTCATCGTAACCTTAAAAAGTCATTCTGCTGCTAGATCAGCAAGGTGTTTGATCTGACTGCTGGTACCGATAGCAATTATTTTATGCCCTGCTTTCATATCTGTACTTCCGCTGGCCTTTCTAACCGAGATTTTCTCTCCTTTTTCGATTACAGATATAATCAGAGTTTCAATACCATATTTTTTTCCGGATTCGCCTATAGTAATGCCGTCAATCCTGCTGTTTGGCTTGATCTCAATCTCTGCCAGTTTGATCTCGGCTTCTTCTGTTTGCATTACGGTATCTAAAAAGTCACATATTGAAGGCTGCAGTGCCATTGCAGCCATTCTTCTACCTCCGATTATCTGAGGCGAGATCACCCTGTCTGCTCCTGCCTTTTCTAATTTGTTAATAGTCTCAAAAACAGTCGCCCTTGCTACAATAAATATAGAGGGGTTGAGAGATTTAGCCGATAGGGTTACATAGACGTTCTCAGAATCGGTATCTAATGCTGCAAACAAACCTTTGGCACTCTTTATCTGGGTTTCCAGCAGGGTCTCATCGTTGGATGCGTCGCCCTGGATATACAGCCAGTTATTCTGCCTGGCTATCTCAATGGGCTTATCAGCATGGTCTACTACTATGAAATCAATTTTGTTGGCGGCTAATTCATTTGCTATTTCAAGCCCGACTCTTCCCAGCCCGCATATTATATAATGGTTTTTTAGTTTTGATATCATTTTTATCTTCCTTCTTTTTTCAATTCTTCCTAATAAAAATTCACTTAGTATAAAGTCAGCTAAATTGATTAAAATATAAGCTACCGTACCGGTACCGATTACAATCAATAGAATAGTAAATACAGTTCCTGCTGTTGACAGTTCTTTTACCACGCCGTAACCCACAGTGGTTATAGTGATAGTGGTCATAAAAACTGAATTTAAAAAGCTCATATCCTCGATTATCATGTACCCAAGAGAGCCAAGGAAATATACTATAATCAGTATAATGATTGAGATCATGATTCTTTTGGGAAATTGGGGTAGATTTTTAAATTTCATATTCAAATTCTGACCTAATATCATTTTTTTTTCAAGTTCTGGTTTTATTTGACTGGTAATAATTACTATTATATAATAATTATAACTAATTAAAAATTAATTAAGACTATGGACTCTTTTATAAAGTTATGCAGAAAAAATAATTTAAAGATCACGCCCCAGAGAAGCCTGATCTATAAAGAACTGGTAGGGTCAAAAGATCATCCCAGCGCAGAGGCTCTATACAAAAAAGTAAAGAAAATATTTCCTACCATTTCTTTTGATACAGTTTACAGAACCCTTCTCACCTTCTTGAAAATAGGGGCTGCCGGTATACTGACAATACCCGGTGAACCCAAGAGATTTGACGGTGAAATAGAAAAACATGATCATTTCAGATGTGTAAAGTGTGATAATATAATAAATGTTTATGACGGTCCTTCCCGCATAAATATACCGGAGAGTATTTCAAGGAGATTTGACGTACTGGACTCAAAAGTTATTTTTGAGGGAATATGCGATAAATGTAAAAAGACAGATGACTTAAAAAAAAATACAGGAAAGGGGGAAAATAATGGGCGATAAGACGTCTAAAAATCTTGCAGATGCTTTTGCAGGTGAATCACAGGCAAACAGGAAGTATCTTGCTTTTACAAAAAAAGCTAACCAGGATGGTTATTTCCAGGAGGCAAAACTGTTCAAAGCTGCCGCAAACGCGGAAACCGTGCATGCCCACAATCACCTGAGGGCAATGGGCGGAGTAAGATCTACGGAAGAAAATTTAAAAGAGGCAGTAATCGGAGAGACCTTTGAATTTGAGAAAATGTATCCCGGAATGATTGAAGATGCGAAGAATGAAAATGAAGATGAAGCAAAGATCAGTTTTATTTATGCCAATAAGGTCGAGAAGGTCCATGCTGGATTATATAAGAAATATCTGGATAATCTTGGGAATAATCCCAATACTGCAATATTTGTCTGCCAGGTATGCGGAAACACCGTAGAGGGTGCCGCACCGGACAAGTGCCCTATCTGCGGAAATCCCAGGGAGATGTTTAAGGAAATAAAATAAGGTCTGAGATTAATTGACGGGGGGAAATATTAAAGGGACTCTTTTTATTTGTTCGACGCCGATCGGAAATCTGGAGGATGCCAGCTTCAGGCTTATAAGGACACTCGGCGAGGTAGATCTGATTGCTGCTGAAGACACAAGGACTACAAAGAAACTACTCCAGAAATATAATATTTCTAATAAGAATATAGTAAGCTATCATGATTTCAGCAAAGAGAGCCGGATAGATTACCTGATAGATAGACTAAAAGCGGGCTGTAGTATTGCACTGGTTTCGGAATCAGGCACACCTGCGATTCAGGACCCGGGATTTAAAGTAATAAACAGGTGTATAGAAGAAGGCATCCCGCTCGCTGTGATACCCGGTCCCAATGCTGCAGTAAGCGCGCTGGTCCTTTCAGGGCTGCCGACGGATTGTTTTTTATTTATAGGTTTTCTACCCAGAGCAAAAGCAAAAAGAAAAAACAGGATTTTAGAACTTGCTGCAGCCTCCTGCACCACTATATTCTATGAGTCACCAAAAAGGATAGAAACACTTATAAGTGAGCTTTTAGAGAAGTTCGGCGACAGGAAGGCAAGCCTGGTAAGGGAGATCTCCAAAATATATGAGGAGTCAATAAGGGGAAGATTAAGTGAGATCTCAGCTAAAATAAAACAAAAGAAAGTAAAAGGCGAGGTAGTCCTTGTAGTCGATGGATATAAAAAAGAACTCATCAGGGGTTTTGCCGAAGAAGACATAAAAAGAGAGCTTATGGGCCTGCTCAAGCAGGGCATTTCCAAAAAAAGTGCTGTAAAGATATTGTTATCAAGATATGACATAGAAAAGCAAAAATTGTATAATATTGCAACGAAAATTTAAGGCAAAGGATACTATGACCAAAGAAAAATTTTACATCACAACCGCGATTCCATATATGAACGCCAAACTGCATTTGGGGCAGATATATGAATTCATACTTACCGATGTAGTGGCAAGATTTAACCGGGCTATGGGAAAGGATACTTTTTTCCTGACCGGTTCCGATGAGCACGGGCAAAAAATAAATAAGAGCGCGCAGGAGAAGGGAGTCTCCCCGCAGGTATACGTAGATGAGATGGTCAAGGATATGAAAAGGCTTCTAAAGCTGTATAACATAAGTAATGACAGTTATATCAGGACTACTGACAGCAGGCATGAAAAAATAGTCCAGAATATACTTACGAGATTAAAAGATAACGGTGATCTATATAAAAGTGTGTACGAGGGAAAATACTGCACACCCTGTGAGACGTTTCTGCTGGATTCCCAGCTGGTTGAAGGAAAGTGCCCCCAGTGCGGTAGAGGGGTCGAGGACGTAAAGGAAGAAAACTATTTCTTCAAGCTGTCCGAATATGAAGATAGATTGATAAAGCATATTGAAGCCAACCCGGATTTCGTAATCCCCGAGACCAGGAAAAATGAGGTAGTGGGTATTTTAAAGCAGGGACTAAAGGATATAAGCATTTCCAGGACTGCAGTAAAGTGGGGGATCCCCCTACCTTTTGATTCCGGACATTATTGTTATGTATGGGTCGATGCTCTTATCAATTACATTTCAGCATTGGGATACAGCTCCGATGACCAGGACCTGTTTGACAGGTACTGGCCTGCCAGGCAGCATCATATAGGGAAGGATATTTTAAAGTTTCATACTTTGATCTGGCCTGCTATGCTGATGTCGCTGGGTATTGAACTTCCAGAGCATATCGTAGTACACGGCTGGCTTCTCAGCGGAAGTGAAAAACTGTCTAAGTCAAAGGGTATTATCCTGGATCCCGATGAGCTGTTGGATAAATATGGGGTGGACGGCATAAGGTATTTTCTAACAAGGGAAATATCTTTCGGACAGGACGGCTCTTTTGCAGATGAAACTTTCATAAGAAGGTATAATTCGGATCTGAGTAATGACATTGGAAATCTGGTTTCAAGGACTCTGGCCATGGTGGATAAATACAAAAGCGGCATAATACCTAAAAAAGTCTCGAGCCCTGTTTTTGAGAAAAAATGGGGTGAAGTAAAAAAAGAAGCATTAAAATGCATAAACAGTTTTAAATTCTCAGAGTATCTTATAAAGGTATGGGAGTTCATAAATGCAGCCAATAAACATATTGAAGACAGCCAGCCCTGGAATCTGGTAAAAAGCGGCAGCGATGATGACCAGAAGAAACTGGACGGGGTATTATATGAAGTAATAGAAGTTATCAGGCTGTCGGCTGTTATTTTGGCACCCTTCATACCGTCAACCTGCCAGAAAATATTTTCTCAGCTTGGAATAGCCCAGGATACTTCCCAGATCACAATCGAGGGTGATGGAGTCTGGGGTAAATTTGAAGGTGGAACAAAAATAGGTAAAAGAGAAATACTGTTTCCCAGGATAGATGAGAATAAGTGATACTATGTATTTTATAGATACACATGCTCATATAGATATGCTAAAAAACATGGCTCCCGAAGAGGCTGTCTCTAAATCCCAGAGCGAAGGTGTAAAATACATTATAAATGTGGGTTCAAGTGTCAGCGGCAGCAGAAAATCGCTAGAATTTGCAGAGAAGTTTGATAGCGTTTTTGCCAGTATTGGAGTCCACCCTCATTATGCTAAAGACTTTGGAAAGAATGAAGTAAAAATCCTTGAATGTCTGATACAGGGTAAAACTGAAGACGAATGTGATAGTGATGGTAGAAGATATAGGAAGGTAGTTGCAGTAGGTGAGACAGGTTTTGATTTTTACCGGAACCTTAGCCCCGCAAAGGATATGGAAAAGACTTTTATATCTCATATAGAACTTGCATTAAAATACAATATCCCCGTAATAATCCATGACAGGGACGCTAACGAGCAGACTTTGAATGTAGTAAAGAAATATTCAAGCCAGAAAAATTTCAGAGCTGTAGTACACTGCTTTTCAGGGGATACCAGTTTTGCAATGCAGTGTCTTGATCTGGGTCTGTATATTTCCTTTACCGGTATAATCACCTTTCCCAATGCCGCTGGTTTACTGGAAACTGTAGAAAAGGTACCTATTGAGCGGCTTTTTATTGAGACTGATTCACCTTTCCTGGCTCCGCAGGCAGAGAGGGGTAAGGAGAATTACCCCGGATATGTGAAATATGTGGCACAGAAAATTGCAGAAGTAAAAAATTTAAGCATTGAGGAAGTGGCAGAAGTCACTTCTAAAAATGCGGAAGATTTCTTTTCCATAAATCAAATTTAAAAAATGCATTCTTATATAAGCTCACCCGGGAAGACAACTGAGATTTTAAAAAGGTACAGGATAAAGCTGAGTAAAAAATTAGGGCAGAACTTTCTGATCGATACCAACAATGCAAAAAAGATAGTCTCGCATGCAGATGTCAGCAGCAGTGATGTAATACTTGAGATTGGAAGCGGGATAGGCAGCCTTACTGAGATTTTACTCTCCAAAGCAAAAATGGTGGTCTGTATTGAAATAGATAAGCTTCTTGCAAAGGTATTTGAGGATATATTCCAGGAAAATATCGGTGGGAAAGTAAGGCTCATATGTTCGGATGCCTTAAAGCTTGATTATACTGATATCGCAGCTAAATATGGTGTAAACAAAGTAGTCTCAAATCTCCCATACAGCATCGCTGCACCTCTGGTATTAAAAATCCTTTTGGAATCAGAGGACATAAAAAAGATGTTTATAACCATACAAAAAGATATAGCTTTAAGGATGCTTGCTTCAGTAGGAGATAAGAATTACAGTTCATATACGGTGAAAACCAACTTTCTTGCTGATTTTGACCTTTGCTTCCAGATCTCGAGAAATTGTTTTCTGCCCAGGCCTTTTGTTGATTCAGCGGTCGTAGAAGTGACAAGGAAGGATGATAAGATCTTGAACCGAGAAAATTTTAATATAAAGGATTTCTTTGATTTCGTGACTGGATGTTTTTCACACCGCAGGAAGAAACTTGTAAATTCACTTGCTCAAGAAAAATCTAAATATTGCTATAAATCAGAAATAATAATAAAATTGCTGTCTGAAATGGGACAGGATAAAAATACCAGGGCAGAGGAGCTTATCCTGGAAAATTATATTTTTCTGTATAGAAATCTTAGTAATATGTAATATATTGTATTTATGTTATTATATAGCAGAATGGATGTTAAAAATATTTTAAAACTTAGAGCTTCCGGGAAAATAAATCTATATCTGAATGTTACAAAAAACGGCAGGACTGATGGCTTTCATGAAATAAAATCAATAATGCAGAGTATAAGCCTTTCTGATGAGCTTACTTTTAAAGTTCTGAGAAGTAAGAAAAATCACGGTTCAGAAAACAAGAACGGGATTTATATCACCTGCAATAATGAAGATATCCCTCTTGATGAGAAAAATCTGGTCCATAAGGCAGCGGCGCAGATTTTAGACAATTACGGTCTAAGAGATAAATATTCTATAGTGATCAATATAGAGAAGCATATTCCGGTATGTGCAGGCCTCGCCGGGGGGAGTACCAATGCTGCGGCGACTCTGGTGGCTTTAAACAAACTGTTTGAACTGAATATAAAAGCCGCAGATCTGATGCAGCTGGCAGGCGAAGTAGGATCAGATGTTCCTTTCTGTGTCAGAGGAGGTACCACTCTTGCGGAGGGCAGGGGAGAAAAACTCTCTGAGCTGCCCCATCTGCCCTTTTACTGGATCATACTTGCTACAAATGATGCCAAATTCCTTTCCAGAGATGTATATGAAAAGTTTGACCTGGTCGGAATAGAAAAAAGATCCATACACAGGGAACTTGTTGATAATATTATTAAAAAGAGATTTTCCGAATTCTTTAAAAAGCTTAAAAATGATCTGGAAGAAGTAGCAGTTATTGAGGATAGAGAAATACTGGTGCTAAAAGAGAAAGCATCTGAACTGGGAGCTGTTGCCACTCAGATGACCGGAAGCGGCCCTACCGTATTTGCATTATGCGATAACCTAAAGACGGCCACTGAGGTATATAATGGTTTGGAACCATTATCCACAAATGTATTTTTATCACATACCACACCTAACAGCTTGACTATTTATAAATAAACCATCAGAGCTACACTCAATTTATTTCAATATGACAATCCTCTTAAGATTGAATTTTACCAGGATCTAATATAAAATTTATTAGCTTCAATGGGGAGTAGCCAAGTGGCAAGGCAACGGGTTTTGGTCCCGTGATCGGAGGTTCGAATCCTCCCTCCCCAGCCAGATAGAGACCTAAGAAAAAAATGGAGAAATCCATTTTAATCAGTAAATTTATTTAAAAAAGATTAAGAAAATTCCAATAAGTAGGCAACCGCTCATTTTACCAAGTGACGAACCAAGAATAGTTCTCGTTGAATCAATTCCCTTTGTATGCAACCATTCAGATATGCTACCTTCAAAAATACCTGCTATAGAATCTGATATAGCATTTCCTACAACAGCTCCTGCTAATGCTCCTGCAGCACCAAAAAGTTGTGCACCGATTATGGCAGGTATGATTAATAATAAATTATCAATAAGACCAAAAATAATATCAGGCAACATTTTCTTTATACTAATTTTAAAAATATAAGCAAACAATATTGGAACAAAACCCAGTCCAAAAATAACTATGCTTACAAATCTGCCAAGTTTCATTGCAAAAAATGCTATTAATGCTGTAACTATAGCAAGAAGAACTACTACGCTGATTTCTAATATATTTCTTTGGTTTTTTTTCATAACTTTCTCCAGCTTTATTAAAATAATGATATTCTTTTTAATAATTATATTTTATAAACAAACATATTTTATAATGTAATCAGAGCTGAAGATTTTTATCAATCTTAATTAGCAGAGTTTTTAAGAAAGTTAATTCTTTTAAAAACTGGTTCGAAATTTCGCAACCCGGGCCAGCCACTCTGTGCACTAGACAAAGTGACCAACTTCCCTAATTTCATTTAAATTAAAAGCTGTTTTCTATTTGGTATTGAAAAGTGCTACCATATACCAGGAATAAGACGATAGCGTACACTTTCAGTATAATTTGAGTAATTTTCAAGCTCATGTTTGAGTGTATCATCTTCCAGGACCGTACGAAAGACAGAGAAAATGATAGTGATAGCTGCAGGTATAAGTGCCCAGTATGATGTAAGGGCAAAGGGCAAACCAATCGTACATATAATGCTTCCCAAATAACCCGGATGCCGCACTATCTTGTAAGGACCAGTAGTAATAACATGGTGACCTCGTTCTCTCTGAATACGGACAACGCTTGAGAAAAATCTATTTTCTTTCATTGTCCATAATACCAAAAAATACCCCAATATAAGAAAAACAATCCCAAGAACAGTTGCCACCAGTGGGGATGAACCTGACCATCCAAAGCGGAAGTCTAGTCCGGAAGTGATAATAATAGCTAGGGGGCCCAGCCGTCCCATTATTAAGGCAAGAAAGATATCCACACGCTTAAAATTGCTTTTGATACCAGTACGCTCTTCCAATAGTTCGGGGTCCAGGAGTAGTATACCGACAATATTATATATTATAATAATACTAGCCCACATCCAACCCCAGAACCAGGTAAGACTTCCTGCAGAAACAAATAACACGGTGATAAATATAACAGTTACTAGAAACAAAAGAAGTATGTTACGTAATCTTCGTTTACGGTTTGGGTTATTTAAAGTGTGTCTCATTTTATATGAATATATTTATTAATGTTAATCTCTTTATAGAAATTTGTATCGCTATTATGCCAAAGGTATTATATACATTAATAATATCATAAGAAGAGATGATTTTTAAAAAAGTTTGATACTTGTTCAATCAGTCAAAAAACTCAATTCCGGTATAAAAACATCTCCATTTAAATCAAATATCCTGGTTTGAACTTCGTCTACTATCCCCAGCCAAGCTAAAATGGTCTTTATTTTATTTTAAAAACATATATTGCCCAATTAAGAGTATCTCTACCGTACAACAGATACTCCATTTTTGCTTTTTTTATTTTATTTAATAATTCAGAATTATCCGGGTCATTTGGATTGGCAGTTACATAATCATATGCTGACCACCATTGCAAGGTTTCATAATGGTCCCAATCATCATGATTACTTACAAGTGTGTATATACAATTTAATCCTTCTTTTTCACCAACATCTATATTTTTAAAATGGGAATTAAATTCCTCTTTTTTTATTCCGCTCATTTCAAGATATTCATTATCAGGTTCTTTTAACCAGTAAGGTTCTCCTATAATAATCAGTCCATTTGGTTTTGTCATTTTCTTCAATGCTTTTATTGTCCCAATAAATCCATTGTAAACAAAGCTAGAACCAATGCACATGGTCAGGTCAAACAATTCATTGATTTTAGGTGCATATTTTGCACCGTCCATTTCTAATAATTCAATATCAGAGTCAGGTACTCTTTCGTTTTTCTTTTTTTCGCAATCTTTTATAAAATAAGGCGAAATATCAACTCCGATGCCGGAAATATTGAATAACTCTGCTAACCTGACCAAAGGTTCTCCTTTACCACAAGCAATATCTAAAACTTTGGAGCCTGGCTTTAAATTCAATAATGAAAACAAGCTCTCAAATTTACTTTGGCTCATAGGATTACAGATTAAGTGTTTCTTATGGGTAATATCATAATATTTCCAGATATCCATTAGAATACCTCCAAATAGTTTTAAATCAAGATATTAATTTTAGCAAAATTATTGGAAAAGCAAAAATGTTTTAAGTTTGATTATTTCCTTTAAAATTTGGTTCGAAATTTCACTACTTGGGGCAGCCATTTCAGTCATATTAGTCAAAGGTATCTTAAAAATGCATTATTATCTATCACTAGAAACATTCTAATATTATATACGTCTTAGTAAAGGAAATAATTTAAAAAGCCAATCAAGATGAATTTGAGATATAAGAGAATTGTGAAATAAAATTTACTATAAATACTTAAAGATATATTTTATTTGTAAGCGAATAATTATTATAAAATAAAGAAAGGAAAAATCATGAAAATAATATTAATCATTGCAGCAATTGTTTTACTTGCAGTGGGAATTTTAGGTCTTTTCCCTTCCATTGGTTGGGCTCATGTGGAATTGTGGCGTGCAATACTGGAAATAGTCGTAGGTGGCCTTGTATTAATAGTAGGTATAAGCAGGCGTTAGGGTTTTTTAGATTTTAAAATAGTACAATATAATTTACAATATTTAGTAAAAAGGCAATAAAAATATTAAAGGAGAGCACTCAAATGAAACACTTGTCAGCACCAAAAAATATAACCTGGTGGATAGCACTGATCCTTGCAGTTTTGGGAATTATTGGTTATTTTGCGAATGTTCCGTTCTTATCTCAATTTTCCTTCTGGTTTGTAGTAGCATCGGCAGTTTTACTTCTCATTGCTACAAGATTTAAAGGTATCTAAAAATAGGACTATTAGATCTTTTAATATTGTTAAAAATTGAAATAGCTCTTGGAATCTTGGTTATAGTAATGGGTTTTATGGGTTTATAGATAATAAATTATTAAGATGAAAGGAATATTATGAGTAAGGTAATATTAATTATTGTCGGAGTAATTATAGCTGTCTTGGGAATTCTTACACTTTTTCCCGCCATGACCCTGGGTTTGTGGTTACCTATAGTTTTAATAGGAGTAGGAATTGTAAGCATAGTTTTAGGGTTCCTGGATAAAAAAAAGGCTGTTGAATAATTAGTAAATATAAATATAATTTAGTTACTAAATAGGTCTTTTAAGTCAATTAATTCATTTAAAAATTGGTTCGAAATTTCGCAACCCAGGGCAGCCATGTTTTACTTCCTTATTTGATGAAGAACTTAAACTTCTTATGATAATTCAGAACAGAGGTAAGAATAATAAGTACAAGTAAAATAGTTATATTGATATATAGAATACTGTTTTTTGAATAA